>Ga0315315_10001703_pt1 | contig 20182 bp, 35 predicted proteins | sample M140m3416metaG_FD_203699 | JGI IMG/M metagenome (GOLD analysis project Ga0315315, IMG submission 203699) | Ammonia-oxidizing marine archaeal communities from Monterey Bay, California, United States - M1 40m 3416 | ecosystem: Environmental > Aquatic > Marine > Intertidal zone | place: USA...
CATCTCAATCTAGCAGTAGCACTTCTGGGTTGCCATCGATGACTCCTTCCGATAGGTGCGGTTATCATCACCCCGATAAGGTTGATGTAACTGGAGTTTACAAGCGAGACCCAGCCTACAATACGAACATGTGGATTACTCAAGGTGATTCATTCTGTTATAGGTTTAAGGTGTTTGATGATGGCGTTGCTGTTGATTTAAGAAATTATAATATTGGTGGCAGTATCAAGTTAAAGCTATCAGACACAGGCCCAATTGAAACATTTACCACAAGAGGATTGTCAGACGCTGGGGTTAACAACGTGCTTGAGCTAACATTGACTTCAGAGCAAACAACCTGCTTACCTATTAACGAAACAGTTTATGATATAGAAATTGAACACAAAACCACTGGAGAAATAGAGAAAGTATTAATCGGTTACTTAAACGTGAAACCAGAAGTAACTAGACATGCTTCTGACTGTCAGGCTAGCTGGTCGGTTCTGACTACGCGAGGTACAAGCTCTAGTGCTAGTGCTACCTCAAGCTCCTCAAGCTCCTCCTCAGTATCTCTTGGCCCGTGCGAGTGCTTTAGCGCATACATTCGCAGGTCGCTTAACTCTTTGACCAACACGTATAGGTTTACCGTCGAAGTGCCGACTAATGATGTAGCTATGTTAGGTATAACACACTGGGAAGCTGAGTTGTACATGGTTGACATTAAAGATAGAGTTACCCTTCATGAAGCCGAGTTGATTGATAACGACATTGACCCAGGTTCTGCCAGAGATGGCTATGAACTTGTTTACCCAGTTGGAGGCAGTAGGCACAGGTTCGTAGACAGGTCGCAGCTTAGTGCGGGTAATTTAATTTCTATATTTACTGTGCCAATTCCAGTTTCTACTTTTGTATCAGCAGAATTAAAGCTTAGAGTTTTCTCGCCAAGCTGTAGTGAATATGGCTCAGATTGGCTAACGATTAGGTTTGATCCCTCTCTAACCGAAACTTACGGCGCAATTTGCACTTCGAGTAGTAGCTCTTCAGCCTAATTAGTGTAATTATACCGTCAGCCCGTGGCTGGCTCTTAATTATGAAAAAGAAAAAAACTAGTAAAAAAGCCGCTGGATTTACTTTCTGGCGCAAAAACGTGAAAAATAGCATTCTTGGCGCTTTTGATTGGGCTAAGAATACTGTTTGTGAGACAGTTCGTAAAACTTGGGAAATGTTGTTGGATGACAACTACGGCGTAGCTTGGGGAGGCATCGTTTTCGGAGCCTTAACTTTGCTAAACGTACTGAACCCTTGGGACTTGCTTGCGATCATCAGTATCGGCCTTGGTGTAAGACATCTGTGGTCGAATCGGCACTGGCACTAAAAAATGTCACTTAAGCGGGGCTTTTGCCCCGCTTTTTTTATATATTCAGGTTTGTTTTGTGTAAAATAACCTATAGTCAGGACTTATAAAATGAGCAATTTTGATTTTTCAGATGATATTGTAAGAGCTAAAGAAGGTAAAACCCTTAATAAGCCTTTCAGAACCCCAAGTGGACCTAAGAAATTTTCTGTTTACGTTAAAAACGAGAAAGGAAATGTCGTCAAGGTGAACTTTGGTGATCCTAACATGGAGATCAAAAGGGACGACCCAAATCGCCGCAAGAACTTTAGAGCACGTCACAATTGTGATAACCCTGGCCCTAAAACAAAAGCTCGTTACTGGTCATGCCGACAATGGCGCGGTGGTAAAAAAGTGGAAGCTTCCGACAGCGGTGAGTATGAGTGGGATGGGATCACGCTTTTTGATCACAATGAATTACTAACCATCAATCCCAGTTTAGCCTACGTTGAAGAAGAGATCACGGAAGAGATTGAGGCAGGTTGTGGGTGTGATACTGGTTGCGGTTGTGGCAACAATGAGAGCGAAGGCGAAAAAATTTGTAACTCAGAAAACTGCACTGACCCTAATTGCCCTTGCCACCAAGACCAAGACTACGCAAGTCTCTGGGAAAATATCCGTAAAAAGAAAGAAAGAATTAAGTCAGGCTCTGGAGAAAAAATGAGAAAAAAAGGAGACAAAGGCGCTCCTACCTCAGACCAATTAGAAAAAGCTAAAGCTGGTCACATGGGCGAACTCGCTTTCGATAACCCAGGTGAGGCAATGAAAAAAGCCAGAGAGATGGGGTTTGATAAAATTCACAATCACAAACAGAATGGCGAAGACGTTTTCATGCCAGGCCCCTCTCACGAAGCTCTGATGAAAAAAGTCAAAGAAACTAAAGCAGAGTTATCAGAAGACCAAAAGAAACTACCTCCAGCACTTCAAAAGGTCATCCTAAAGAAAAAAGGCAAAAAGCCTGAAGACAAAAAAGACGACGAAGAAAAAGAAGATAAGTCTGAAACTAAAGCTTACGACATGAGTCAAGAAGAGTTCAATGAAGTAATGAACTTTGAGGAGATGGTTAAAACAAAAGACGACCTGCTTGAAACTGAGGCCGCTAAACGGCCAGGTAGAAAATCAGGAGCTCAAACCCCAGCCAAACCAAGCGAAAGAAAGAAAGGCTCCTCCAAGAACAAAAAAGGCAGCGCTGGTAAAGGCGGTCCTGCTATCACTTTTTCAGCCAAAGTAACAGAATCTTTGAAGAATAAAGTTAAGGAGCACAACGCTAAAAGCAAAAAGAAAGTAACCCTCTCGCAATTAAAAAAGGTTTACAGAAGAGGCGCAGGGGCTTTCTCTCAAAGTCACAGGCCAGGTCAAAACCGAGGCTCTTGGGCTATGGCTCGTGTTAATATGTTCTTAAAAATGAAACGCGGCGGTAAAGTAAAGAAATCTTACAAAGACGCTGACGGAGATATCTAATATGAAAAAACTACTACTATTAATTGCAGCTAATTGCAGCATAATTGCGGTAATTGCATTCGCGGGTTGCGATAAAGCTCCTACCTGTTGTCCTCAATGCCCTAAAGATTGTGGCTGTGGATGCGCCTATACTCCTTAAGTTAGTCTTTTTTGTGGCTTAATATATTGTAAATTCTTTTGAGTTTAGCTACTCGCTCGTATTGCTCTTTTGTTTTGTATCTCCACGCTTTGAATTCTTCTTCCTGTATTTGATCTTGCAGGAATATAATAAACCAATCCCTATCTTCTTCATTTAGTCGATTCATTTTAGTTCTCGCATTGTTTTCAACTGACCAAGTATATTCAGGGTGTTTTCACATTTGATTTGGGGCACTTGAATAGTTCTTGGGTAGTTTAGGTTTTTGTCTATTCTAACACCATCCACGTTCCACTCTGGAACAATGAAATCATCTACGAAGTCGTACCAACCTTTTTTGCGTAAAAGGTTAAAATACTTGTCTACGTCTTTTTCTTGAGCTTCTACTAGAACGTCGAAATCTAACTCTTGGCTAGCAACCATTGAAATGTGCCTGAAAAATAAACCTTCATTACAGGTCAACTCAGATACAACTATCAAGTTCATAATTGTAATTACACATTAAAACGTGTAATATTATGTATGCCCAGAAGAAAAAAACCATTACATACATTGACTCTTAATGGGCTTGTTATTGACGTTATGTCCAAAAGCTCTCTTACTATTCACGACCCCATGTGCAACCTAGAAGACGGAGAAGCTTTAAAGTTGTGCAAATATCTCTATGACGAAGGCTTCCTTACTAAGCAGAAAAACAGGGAAATAGAGATCAATATCGTAAATTCTTAAATATAAATAATTATAATCCTGTCTTATTTAAGTGAGAAAAAAGTCTAAACTATACCAAGAGATAGTAGAGGCCGCTCGAATCGCGGATGACTCTATAGTTTTCTTTTGGCAAAAAATGATAGATTTAGACGAAGAACAGCAAGATGCAATCAGAAACAATGACACCGAAAGATTCGACAAGGCGGAAAAAGCCAAAAATAGGCTACTGTGGAGAATCCAGTGGGAAGAAGATGAAGTTAAAAATTTAGAAAAAAAACTTAAAAAATTGGATTAAATTATGCCTAGAAAAAAAAGCCCTAAAACAATGTATGTTGTAAAATCTACAACTAACAATTATACTCATGGAGCATTCCCTTATACTGAGGAAGGCAAAAGCAACGCCGAAGCCTTCATTAAGAAAGCTTATAGAGAAAAAAAAGAAAAGCTAGAGATTCAAGAGCAATGAAATAATTTGGCGCACGGTAGCTCATGCGTTGATAGAGACACAACGGCACGATTGGTCTCTCCTTCACACTAAAACCCCCAGAAATGGGGGTTTTTTTATTAGCATGAAATAAAAATTAAATAACGTTTGACTTATCACCAAGTAAAACATAAGATTACAACAGTTGCGTTTTGGGATGCACTATAAGGTTTAGTCACAGGTCATGGATTATCTTGTTGGGTTGCCATGATCGGTGAGTCTAACCTGCCGAAAGAACGCAATTATTTTTTATCATGAAAACAGTAAAAGCAACATTAGTAATTGCAGCCGCAGCCTTTTTGGGCATGGGCTGCGCTAGCACACTGACCGTTGGCCCTCAAGCTAACGATGACTCGTACCTTGATGTTTCGGCAGGAACTCAAGGCGCGTCTGTCACAGTACCTTTTGTTAAGGCTGGTGTAAAAACCACCGAGACAAAGAAGAAGTAGTAGTCATTACAACAAACCCCTCTCGATTAATTTCGAGGGGGGTCTTTTTTTTGTGTAAATAAAAGTAATGGACCAAGGAAAACCTATGAAAAATGAAGATGGCTCTTGGAACAAAAAATCACTACATCACACTTCTCATGATCCCTACTTATATGAATATGTAAAGTATGAGAACCCCAAAACTGGCGGCACTCAGATTTACTTTTTTAAAGTAGCCAAGGACACGAAGGATGTTATAGGATACAAAATCCTTTAAGATTTCTTTTTAGAAGCTTTCTTCTTAGCTGTTTTCTTAGCGGCTTTCTTAGCCGTAGTTTTTTTCGCAGTCTTTTTTGCTGGTCTTTTCGTCGAAGCTCTTTTTCTTGGTTTTATAGGCTGCTTGGCTGTCTTTAAATTTAACGCTCTCTTTTGATTGTTTATAGTCCAAAGAAGCCAAAGCATTAGAAACCCAGTGAAGGCTACCAAGTAATAAGAAATCAACGCTCCATGATCACTAATCCATGCGTTTACATTTTCCAATGTTGTCATCGGTCTAGTTACAACCACAGGAACCGCTGGGCCATTTTCAGGTTCTCTAATAACAATGTCAACTTTGTTCCTCTGAACAGTCGGGGGAGCAGGTGCTGGCATTGGTAGCTCTCTAGAAGTAACGTTAGGCTTATGAGGCACAACACCACCATTTGGCAGTATGTTCATTGTTGGCTCTTCTTTTTGAGGCTTTTGTAACTCAGAAGTTCTAATAATTTTAACTGCGCCCGATGAATTAGGGTTGATCTTTTTACCTCCTTGGCAAGCAGTCAAGAATATAACTAACAGAATAAGTGTTTTTTTCATTTTAATTTTTTACTGTCGCGCTGGCATTTCCGAAGTAGAAACCTACAATAGCTGTAAGAGTTTGCCTCACTTCAGGAACCATTAAGTATCCCTTAAGCTCAACAAACACCACTTCTGTTCCTCCACCGAACAAGCCGAGGAAAGTACCTTTGACTTCCTCAACTTGCACGATGGTAGAAAACCCCAAGAGGGAAAGCATAAATGGCGCTAGGATTACTCCAAATAGTATGCAACATACAATTAGCCTTCTAACCCATTTTCCAGCATCGAGCGGAACTCTTTTCGCTGCTTTATCAGCAGACTCATCTTCCGCCTTTTTCATGCCCAGAGCCATTTGGTAAAATGAAGCTCTTTCTTTCGCCCTCTCGGCCATATACCTGAATACAAATCCAGTTATACTACCACCGATCATCGTTATTAGCTCTATAGGCATATTATTGTTTACACCTTGACTTTTCCAATAAGAATCCTATTTTACAATGAAATTATGTCTACTTTTGGGAGAGATAGGCTAAATTGGCCCGAAACAGCCATAAATTTAGCTTTTGATATAGCTAAGTACCGATCTGAAGACCCATACGTTCAAGTTGGCGCGGTTATTATAAAAAAAGATGGGTCTATGTTTTTAGGCTATAACGGCGCTCCATCAGGCGTTGATATAGATTGGTCAGACAGAAACGCTAGGCGAGAAAGGGTTCTTCACGCTGAAGCTAACGTGCTTAATTTTGTAAAACCAAACGAGGTAGAGCTTCTAGCCTGTACTCACCTGCCATGCAAGGAGTGTCTCAAAACTATCGCGCAGAAAAAAGTAGATAAAGTATATTACAGTAAAGAGCTCGCGGGTTACGACTCAACTTTAACATTTAAGCTAGCAGAAGAGTTCGGCATAAGCATAATTAAAGTAAATTATGAAAAAGAATAAAAAGACTTCCAAGCGCGTAAGGAAAGTTATTCTAAAAACTACACTTTCCCCAGGCGACCTTATCATGCTGTCTGCCGCGATTAGAGATTTAAAAGCAGCACACTCCGACATACTTATCGACATTAGAACCTCTGTCCCGCACATGTGGGAAAACAACACATCTATAACCAGACTTGAAGACGACGATGCAGACGTAGAGGTGATTGAAGTTCAGTACCCAATCATCAACCAATCAAACTCTAAACCTTTTCATTTCATTCATGGTTACAGGATGTTCTTGGAGGAAGCGTTAGACTTAAAAATTCCACAAGGAGACTTCAGGGGCGTTGTTCAACTGTCTGAGCAAGAAAAATCTTGGATGAACCAAGTTCAAGAAATGGGAGTAGAGGAAAGGTTTTGGCTTTTATTTTCAGGTGGCAAATGGGACTACACAGCAAAGTGGTGGAACCCAGAAGAATACCAAAAAGTTGTAGATCACTTTAAAGATAAAATTTTATTTGTACAATGCGGCGAAGCGAGCCATCACCATCCAAAGCTTGACGGTGTTATCAATTTAATTGGAAAGACTGACACGAGACAGCTTATTAGGCTCATGTATCATGCGGTTGGAGTGGTGTGCCCAGTTACGTTTGCTATGCACCTAGCTAGAGCCCTAGAAACACCAAGGAAAGACGCTGTAAACAGACCGTGCGTTGTTATTGCTGGCGGGCGCGAACCCACTCATTGGGAGTCTTATCCCACGCACAAGTATCTACATCATGTTGGGGCCTTGGAGTGTTGCGAGCAAGGAGGCTGCTGGAGATCAAGAGCCTTTGAGTTGGGGGATGGAGACGACAAAGACAAAAGTTTATGCACCAAGCCTATAGATTTAAACACAAAAATAAAAACCCCCCAAGGTAAAGACGTAGATTTAAAAATACCCAAATGCTTGGACATGGTTACTCACAAGCACGTTATAGAAGCAATTGAAAGCTATTACGAGGGAGGGGTAATTCAGTATGGCGAGGGCTGGAACGGGGCTCAGTCTAAGTTAAATAAAGATAAGCCAAAAGAAAATAAACATATAGACATTTAACTTGACCGCCTATCAAGGTAATGATACGATTTCAATATGGTTATGAACTTCATAGAGGTCGAAGACGCTCATGAGCGTTTTCCCTCGGAATGGAAAGAAAAATTTTCCACAGTTGACTGGTCAGACACTTTGTTTCTGTGTGACACGATAAACAACACAGATTACGACACTTATGAAATAACATCTGACGATGAAGTTTTTGGCAGAAGCGAAGGAGGAGAGCTTATCAAGCTTACAGATTTTACAGCAAAGCTTGAACTTTCAACAGGAATTATCTTAGAAGAAGAAGATTACGAGTTAGACGTGTCAGCTTATTTCCTTAAAGGAGACTTGGTTCAGTTCAAGTTCGAGAACGCTAAATTCGTAGACAGAGAAAAACGGATAAAATACCAGAAAGAGTTTGAAGATCAGATCGAGGACTTCAAAGAGAAAGTAGCCAAGAATGAGGCTAAATCCAACAGTACGGTATACAAAATCTGGAAAAGCATAATCTCAGTTCCTCTTACAGCGATAAGATATGTCTTAGGCTTTCTTATTAAAGTTTGCTTCTTTATTGAAGATTTGCTTACATAGCTTATATTCAATGCAATGCTACCTTTACAAGAAGAAAGAGCGCTGGTAAAAAAGGCTAAAGGGGGAAGTCAAGAAGCTTTTACTGAGTTAGTTATTGATTGTTCCGATAAATTAAGGGGTAGTCTTTTCTCTAGATTAAAAAACGAGGATCAAGTTAGTGAGGTTTATCAACAGTCTCTAGTTAAATCATGGAAAAAGATAAAAACATTCAAAGGGCAAGCTAGATTCTATACTTGGATTTACAGAATCGCGGCAAACCTTTGCTATGATTTGTTTAGAAAGAAAATTAGAGAAAACACCTCCTCACTAGATGCGCTTTCAGAAGATAACCCTTTTATAGAAAGCCAGTTCATCGAAACAAAAGAACAACATCACGCTTCAAGAGATATGGAGATGAATGAACTGGGAGATAAGCTTGACGAGGCTATGGCCACCTTATCAGAAGAGCACAGGACTGTTTTGGAATTGTTTGGTAAACACAATCTGAGCTATGAAGAAATTTCAAAGAAAACAAAACTACCGATTGGCACTGTAATGTCTAGGCTATTTTATGCAAGAAAGAAGGCACGAAAAAATTATGAAAGAGTTGATAGAAAAAAAGAAGCCCAACTTATTAGAGAAAACTAGAACCTACTTAGTTGGCCACATGCAGTACGCCAGCGGCAGGGATTGGCGTAAATATGTAGAGGACGAATTAGAAAACCTTAACATCACCACCTTTAACCCTTATCGTAAGCCTTTCGTAAAAGACGTAGAAGAAGACGAAGGCGCTCGTCAAAGAATGGCTGACGATTTAGCTAATGGCTATTACGGAGATGTAGCTGAAAGAATGAGTGTGGTTCGTAGCTACGACTTAAACCTAGTAGATAGGTCAGACTTTATTGTAGCCCATATACTTCCAGATGTCGCAAGCTGGGGCAGCGCAGAAGAGCTTGTTACTGCGGTGCGAATGAAGAAGCCTACTTTCGTTTCTGTAGAGGGCGGCAAAAATAAAACGCCGCTTTGGTTGTTGGGTATGATGCCTCATAATTATTTTTACAATGACATTGATGAGGTGTTGGATATGATTAGAAAGATTGACTCTGGAGAAAAGAAGATAGACAGTGATCGCTGGAGACTTTTAAGGAAGGAGTTAAGATGAGGCACTATAGAAATTATACTAACGAACAGCTTTTTGAAGCGGTTAGGTCTAGTAAAAGCATAGCTGGAACTCTGAAAGCTCTTGGCCTAAAAGCGGCGGGAGGAAACTATGCTCATCTTAAATCAAATTTACAGAAATTTAATTTAGATACAAGCCACTGGAAAGGTCAAGGCTGGAGCAAAGGCGATCAATTAAAGGATTGGAGTCAATACTCTAAAATTTCCAGCATAAAACCTCACTTAACAGAAGAAAGAGGGCATCAGTGTGAAGAGTGCGGTATGAAGCGCTGGGGTGAGAAAGAAATCCCCTTGGAAGTTCATCATATGGATGGAGATAGAACAAATAATAAATATGAAAATTTAAAATTATTGTGTTGTAATTGCCACGCGCTGACAGACAATTGGAGAAACAAAAAATAGACTGGGAATTAAAGATTGACTTGCAGCCAAGTAAAGCTCATACTCAAAGTCATGAAAATAGAAGCGCCAAATAAAGTAACCACAAAGAGTTGGGCTACTGGAGAACGAGTAAACGGCAAGTTAGTAAAATTCAAAGATCAGAAAACTCATGAAGAGGTTATTACTTGTCCAGATAAAATACAAGGCATCCTACAGAGATGCGGAAGGCATGTTTACCTAGACCAAATTGCCGAAAAATATAAGGATACAAACCTGTTAAGCGGTAAAAAAGCTCACCATTCCAAAGTAATTCCAGCGGTAGAATGGGGTAAAAGCAAAGGTAAGAGGCTTTTGATTACAGAGTTTGGGTCTATGATTGACCACTCTCAACCAGCCTTTTATCAAGTAGACTTAGAAACAAACACATGGGAAGAGAAATTCCCCTCATTGAAAAATGATTATTTTGTTATTTGCTTTGGTTCGTGCCAACTATTTTGCTATTCTATTTCTATGATGGCTTTCATTGAGATTCCAGACCCAAATAAGACGTGTGTTGCCGATCATATCAACGACTATAATAACAATGAAGTTCTTTATGAGGTTGACAATCTATATCAAAACCTAAAACAGTACGCAAAGAGAAACGAATTAGAGTGGGAGCCGATGAAGCCCCAGCGAATTAGCTGGGCTCCTAATAATTTACAGCCTACAACTAGAGGACAAAACAATAGTAAAGGTGCTGATCTTGAGTCTAAAGAAAATCAGCGAAAATTTGTGGATTGTATTTTGAATTGGCGCGAAAGAGTAAAAGAAAGCGCTCATGAATTTAGCTACGATGAATTAACCCAAATATTGCCAGACTTACCTAAAAGCGAGCATCGTCCTTTTATAAAACGAAAAGAAGATAATGAGCTCTGGGAGCGTGAGCAAATCTCAGAAGCTCAGTATGAAGACAACCAAATGCGAGAGTGGGATATTGAAAAATGCTTAACTTTAGGCGATAGAAAATATCTCGAATCCGAACTAATTAATAACGAAATTTTTGGCCAAGATTTTGGTATAATAGACGAAGTAAATAACTTGTTTACAGATGATTTTGAGCAGAAGGATATTCCACTTCTTGATTTTGTAGAAAAATATGTTGCTCGTTCTCACATGAATAATTGGGATGACGCTATGTGGGATGATGTAATTGAATGGGTTAGATGGGCAACTGATTACGGCTATATTAACTTAGAAAGAAGGAATCCTAAATTAAAAATAGTGGGTCACAAAATATTAGGCCCGTATGGTGAATGGCCAGAAATGGACAATCGTAAAGGTAAATGGCGTGCGGGTGTGTCTTACATTTTTGGCGAGCTTAATTACTTTGCAAGAGGTTTACATTACAACGAAGACATGAAACAAAGTATTCTGAGTAAAATTACTAAAAGAGATTTTAAATACTAACAATGTCAGTGTCTTATAATTGTGGTAATGGTTATATTGAAACCACTTTTGCTAGAGTAAACAATGGCGCTGCGGCGTTCATATGTTGCTCTGGCCCTTCTCTGTCTTTAGTCAACCCCAATTATCTCAACGGCCACAATCGTGTAGTCTTTGGTTTAAACTCTTCTTATCCTTACGTTACGCCAGATATTTGGGTGGGCATGGATGAGCCAGATGGCTACCCTGACGATGTTTACGACCAGCCGTTCATAAAGATAATGCGAGCAACTCATTCAGAACTAACCAGCAGAGGTAGACAAATAAACAACAAGTGGAATATGTTTTATGCTTCCGTGCAGAAACCCGACTCGCAAGACGCAATCTTTAATTTAAAAAAGAACAGTGTAGACTTTGTGTGGAACAATAATGGCTTTGCTACAGCGATTCATCTTGCGTTATGGATGGGCTTCAAGAAGCTTTACTTGTTTGGGTGTGACTTAGATAATTCTAGCAAAGACTATCATAATAATGTATTATTAAACGACAAACAAAAATCCTATAGTCAAAGACTCTATGGGGAACTGTTTGATTGGCTGCAATGGTTTAATTCCCAGTGCCCCGATAATAATGTAAAATTATATTCCTGCTCAAAGAACTCCAAGATAAACAGTTTTGTTCCTTATGTTGATTACATGGATGCAATAAAAGAATGCGACAGTAAAGTAAACTTAAACAGCGATATAAAAAGACACCCCGAAGCAACAGATTAGTGTGTAATTTGTTTTGTTATGTTAGTAGCAGAAGTCATAGCACCCAAGCCTAATAGCGATAAGAAAATATCTTGCAATGGATGTGATCTTGAATACTCACATAAAGATTACGATGTGCTGCTTGAAAGCAAAAAGCTTGCTTACTTTGATTTAATTCACGCCTACTACGACATAGAAGTAACAGGCGGTGATTGTATTTGCCATAACTGTCTTTTTAAGTTATTAGAAACGATAGGCGAACATCTTCAAGAAGGTGAGAAAATAAAGCTAAAACTCACTCATAAGGGCTCTGAATACTTCATGTCTTACGACCCAGAAGACCCTTCAAATTTGTGGTAAATTTTTCTTGAATTACAGTCAAGTAATCTATACTATAAGAGTATGAGCTACCAAAACAGGAATTATGTTAACGCCAACTACAGCGAATCCATAGCAGACTTTTCTCCTCTCTCTTCAAAAGAAGAACTCGAACTTAGTAAAAAAGTAAAAAAGGGAGGTAAGGAAAAGCGAGCCGCTATTCACAAACTCATGCTTCACAATACAAAGCTTGTAATTAAAATTGCAGGAGCTTACTGTGGGATGGGTTTAGACATGGACGACCTTGTTAGCGAGGGAAACATTGGCCTTTATGATGCGGCTTGCCGTTTTGACCCAGAGAAGGGTGCTAAATTTTCATCATACTCTTCTTTTTGGATTAAACAGAGAATAAGAAAAGCGCTGACAACTAAAAGTAGAAACATTCGTGTGCCTAACTCTTCGTTAGAGAAGTTTAATGAAGTCATTAGTTTTATTAACAAGTACGAAGAAGAACATGGCCACAAACCGACCATCAAACAGATTGCTGAAGGGATTGGCAGTAAGCCAAATCGTGTGACTAGCGTAGTCAATGCGTCTTTAGGAACTCTTTCTTTTGATGGTGACGTGACGGGAGACCCAGATAACGATAACGAAAGTCTCTACCAGATGGTTGAGGATAAAACCGTAAAACCGCCTAGCGAGGACTGCTTAGACACGGAAGCCGTAATGATGGTTAGGAAAGCCTTAAGAAAAGGTAAACTCACAACTAGAGAGAGACAGATTGTAAAGGGTAGGTTTGGGTTTACTAAAAACGGGGAAAGGCAGACGCTTGAAAAGCTTGGCGTTAAATTGAAAATCACAAGAGAGCGCGTTCGTCAGATTGAGTTAGTGGCGATGTTTAAGATCAAGAACTTTCTTGAATCAGAAAATTATAAAAAATAACCTGGACTTTCTACGGAAGACAGGTATATTAAGTAATGAAATTATCTTGCAAAGCCGAGCAGGACGAGTTCACTGCAAAAATATCAGAAGCGTTTGATTTTGATTTTGACGGCGAAATCGTTACTGAGATACGAGACTTGCCAGAGCTACCAGAAGATTACTCTATCGGCGTAATAGCTGGCCCAAGCGGAAGCGGTAAGTCCACTCTTTTAAATACTATTGGTACTCAGGACGCTCCACGCTGGGAGGATCGCTCTGTTGCGTCTCACTTCAAAAACCCTGACGAAATGATCGAAAGGTTCGGCGCGGTTGGTTTTAACAGTATGCCTCAATGGTGCTTGCCTTTTCACAAGCTCTCCAACGGTGAGCAGTTCAGGTGCGATCTAGCTCGTAGACTCGAAGATGGGGCGATAATTGATGAGTATACGTCTGTTGTAAATAGGGAGGTTGCTAAGTCAGCATCTCACGCATTACGGCGTTATGTAGATAAACATAACCTTAAAAAAATCGTACTGGCTTCATGCCATTACGACATCTTAGAATGGGTTCGGCCAGATTGGGTGTTTAACACCATGAGTGGCGAATTCCATTCGGGAAGGAGTCTTAGGCGACCTCAAATTAAAATCGATGTATACCGAGGCAATTGGAGACTTTGGGATACCTTTAAAAAGTTTCACTATTTAAGCGCAAAAATGAATAAGGCTTCTCACTGTTACGCTGCTTTTTGGGGCGAGCAACTAGTTGGGTTTGTTGCTGTACTGGCAATGCCAGGTATGATAAAAAACGCTTGGAGAGCTTCACGCACAGTTGTTTTGCCCGACTTTCAAGGCTTGGGTATCGGTAATAGGCTCTCGGAAGCTGTAGCAAAAATATATATCGACAAAGGGTGCAGGTACTTCTCAAGAACGGCTCACCCAAGAATGGGGCTACACAGGGAGGGCTCACCACTCTGGAGAGCCACTTGCAAGAATAGAACACTAAGAAAAGACATCAAAAGAGAAAGGATGTTTAGGGGGCATTGGACTGACAATAAAAGAATATGCTGGAGTCATGAGTACATCGGATAAACAAGTTAAATTAAAAGAATGCCCTGAATGCAAAGGGTCAGTTATGCAGCATTTTGATACTTGCCCTCATTGCGGTGCATGTCAGAGTAAAAGATGCACTGAAGAAGATGGGAAGCTTAGAGAAGCCTTGACTAACCCTCAAGGGTATGCAAGAATTAAGACAGATGAAAGCAAAAGCTATAATTCTCGCGCTGACAATCTCACTGACAGTTAGCTCGATTGGCGAGCCAACTAGGAGAGAGAACAGACTTGAGGCTAGGCTTCCCCTTGGCGAAGCTCTGCCCAAAGTACGTATCTATGACGGCTGGAGAATCTCTGGCGATATACGGTTTCACAAACAGATGGTGGCGTGCTTGAAGCATATTGAAACTAATTGCCCTGAAGTTTATAAAAAAGCTAAAGCTAACGTAAAAACATGGTATCAGATTCAAGGCAAGTCTTGGACAAACATGGCAGGAACTGTTTGGATTGGTTCCCGTGATTATAATTTTTCTCAGTTCGGTAAAAACAACTGGCTGATTTACATGCTGACTCACGAGATACAGCACAATGTCAGGCATAATAGCTGCGAAGGGGCCGCTAACTGGACGGCGATTCATTACGGAAAACAGTTGAAGCTTCACCCAAGGTTAGTAATGTATGTCAGAGGGTTCGCTTTAAAATATAATTACTCAGCCTCCCTTTGGGCTGAAAGGGAGAAATAATATGAAATATTTCATTATACCAGTGTTATTGCTTGTGTTTGGTTGCGGAATGTGGAAAAGCTCGGAAAAACAGGAGCCAAAACACGATCCTGTACGCCCTCCAGCGCCTCACGAAATCATTAAAAACCCAGATGGTACGTACACTGTGATTATTGACGAATCTTTAAACGTCAAACCTGAAAAAGAGGGTGTAAACATTACTAAGTGGCTATGCTCTTTGACCTTTTTGGTTGTAACCTGCCTTGGAGCTTGGTACTTTGTAAAACACGTTTATACTAAAGAATTAAAAAAAGGTTACGATAGGTGAAAAAACTCTTCTTCAAAATTAGCTGTAAGTTGCTAAGATTATTCTCTGAAGACAAAAAAGAAGTAGACTCAGCTATAGAATATTATAATAAAAAAGTTTCCTGCAAAAACCGTCAAACCCAACTGGACGTTAATGTAAGACCAAGAACTGAGACTTACGAATGGCTTACTTGTAAATCGCAAAGAGAGCTTTATTTAAAAGGTAAATCAATTAGAGGCACTAGCTTTACCCACAGCATGAGACACACAGATCACCTAGAAGCCATAGACTATCACAATTCATAAAATGGCAGAAAAAGAAAACAAATATGACGATAACGTAGATGGCAAATATTACTGCGATATAGAATGTATTGATTGTAATTTATGCAGAGAAATAGCTTCAGATAATTTTACCAACCACGAAGATGGATACTCTTATGTTCACAAGCAGCCAGAGAACGAAGAAGAGGAAGCTTTGTGCGCGGAGGCTATGAATAACTGTCCAGTGGACGCCATAGGTGACGATGGATGAACACTACCTTACCAATTTTGCTGCTAATCTTTGGCGGCTTGAGTTTTTGGATTCTTGTTGAATCCAAGCTTAAATGGTATCTCAAAGTTTTCTGTATTTCTCTCTTCTGCTTGTTTACTGTGGTATTCTGGAACGCTACAGATAGCTTCTTGGGTTGGCCAGCAAACAGATACGACATGCCTGAAAAGTCAATCGTTCACTGGGTCGTCATAAAAGAGCCAAATAAACTAAACGGGAACGAAGGCGGCATCTATGTTCTTGCTGAGTCAGTTTACAAAGAGGACAGGGGAATTGTAAATATGTTTAATTATAAAGTCAAAGGGATTAAACCTAGACTTTTTGAATTTCCCTATAGCCGCAAACTTCACGAGCAGTTAGAAAAAGGCATCATGGGTAAGCTGAGAAAAGGACAACCAGTTCAAGGAAAATTTAAAGAAAAGGGTAAGTCGGGTGGACTTAAAGGCGATAAAGGCAAGAAAGGAGAAGATGGAGACGGTTCAGAATCTCAAGAGCAAGATTGGGAGTTCCACGAGCTTTCGCCCTCAGAAATACACAGAAAACCAAGAGAAGACATTGAACTACCTTGGGAGAGAAATGACGAACCAATAGACCCAAGAGAGGCAACTTAATTATGAAAACTTTCACTAAATGGTTTTTGCTTAATGCAATTATATTTACCGCGCTGTTTTTTGCGCAGACAAGAGGGGCGCTTACTATCATCGTTGAGAACGACATATCAAAGCTTTCTGTTTTGATTATGTCCCTGTATGTACTACTCTCAGGTTACGTCGGACACTTGTGTTACCTTTCAGACCACATGAGCTCTAAAAGCTCAAAGACTAGAAAAAAAGAAAAAGACTACCTACAAAGAAGAGCAAATATTGGCTGGTTCGCCGCCGAGCATTTCTTCTCTCTTGGCCTACTGGGTACGATCTTTGGGCTTTGCGTGGCCACGTCTACAAACCTAGACTCAACAGCGCCAGTAGGACAAATAGTTGCGGGTCTGAAAAAGGGGCTAAACACAGCCTTCTACACAACTATCTGTGGTATTATTTTCAGCTTGCCTCTGCAAGCGCAGCTTTTAATTCTAGGCTTTAAGGTAGACAAAAAGATACAAGACGAGGAAGAAACCGAAGAGACTCCTTCCGAGTAACATGAAAAGAAAATACTTTACATTCAAGCCGTTCATTGACGTGCTGTTTTGTTGCTTGCTAATGCTGGTGGCAATTTTGTTCTTGCTTAAAACCCAAGAGCAAAAAACTAAAATGCGTCCTCCAAATGTCCTTTACGAAGTTATTTTAACTTGGGACGGCGCGAGCGGGGATGATTTAGATTTATGGGTGCAATCTGCTTCTGGTCATTTAGTTGGCTTTAACAGAAGAGAAGGTGGTAATGGGAGTTTAGTTAGCCTAGACCATGACGCTTTAGGCGTAAGAAACAACTCCCTCGGAGAAGCTGTGAAGGGTAAGGTGGTGGAGTTCCACGAAGAGAAAGTTTCTTTTAGGGGTGTAGTAGAAGGCGAGAATATTGTTAATGTTCATGTTTATAGCAAGAGGGATGATGAGCCCGTCAAATGCACGGTAACGCTGGTTAAGATTAAGCCGTTTAAACAAGTGATTAAAAAAGAAACTGTGTTTGTTGAAGTCGGAGAAGAGAAAACTATTTTCAGATTTCTTACTGACGCTGAAGCTAATGTAGTAGGCACAAACGAGTTACAAGCAAAACTGGTAAATTCAATTCAATGATTTACCTTTTATATGGCCAACCCGCTTCAGGCAAAACCACTTTGGGTAAAATGTTAGCGGAGCATTGGGAGACCCCGTTTGTAATAGACGGTGAGGAGTTCAGAAAGATTATTCCAAATAACAATTACGGTAGAGATGGCCGCGAAGAAAACATTAAAAACGCTAACACTGTAGCCACATATCTAACCCAAATGAACTGGCTATGCCCTCCCGTGATTATGTCTTTGGTGAACCCTTACGAACATTTGCGTGCTGATTTGCGGCGAAATAATCCAGATCAAGTAACAGAGATACTACTACAGTCTAGTAGAGACTTGAGAAAAGAATATCATGTGGAAGACTTTGAAAAGGGTAAACCCGACTATTCTTTAGTCACCGACGAAGAGGAAGAAGAAACTTTTAGAAAACTCTTGAGTTTGCTACAAGGATAAATTACCATAAGAGAATGACTGAGGAAGAGCGTCAAAAAACCATCTTAGAACTTGAACAACAAGTCCTCGGTCATAAACCTTGGAACCAAGAGCCTAAGCTGAAGACAAAGAAAAAAGGAAAATGTGAAGTTTGTGGCGAAGAACTAATCAATGGCGATTGCCCCGAACACGCAGTTCACATAAGAATGCACCACCAGTATTTACAGAGAGTAAGGAGCCAGTATGAGTAAGCTTAAACACATTTACCAAGTATACCACAGAAACCAAATGGTCGGATCGTTTGCAGAAAGAAAAAACGCCGTCAAATACGCCGAAGGTTTTAGGACGAATATAGAAGGCTATGATTACCCAGTTAATATAGTTAAAAAAGATTTACTAGACCACTTAATTGAAGAAGATGACTCCTAGAGAATTTAAAGACCGTCAAGACGAAGAGCTAGTTCGACAGCAAGAATTAGCTTCTGACTGGCATCACCCACTCTCTAAAGATCAAACTAGCCTTTATAGAGTTCTTGATTCAATGCAAGAGTTCAAGCTAAAACAAGAAGATGTACCTCTCGTTGTTAAGCTTACCGAAAACCCAGATTATGTAACTTCAAAAATATTTACAGGCGCGGTAGACCTGTTTACTCATGATTGTGTCCATGCGTTATTGGGGCGCGGCCTTCTTGTCAAAGACGAAGCTTTTGTGATTGGCTACACAATGGGGTCTGGGAAGAAAATGAAACGCTGGAGAAGAAATTTGTTTTTGTGGGTGACTAAATATTTATATCCAGATGGATATAAGTTTACCGAAGAAGAGAGGTACATTTTTTATTCTGGCGTTATGGCAGGTAGTCAGTGCTCAACTGATTTATCAAAGGTTGACTTCAATGAGGTTCTTGATTACAAAGTTCAAGCGGTTAGAGAGAAGCTAGGGATAGATAAAGACCTTTTGAAATGTTACTATTGTACAGAAAAAAAACTATTTAAAGACAAAGAAAGCCAAAGACTATGAAAGATAGCGTACATAATTGGTGGCACATCGCTGGTTGGTTCAGCATGTTATTAATAATTATGGGTTATTATTTTAATGCAAATCAAAACCCAGTGTGTTGGGTGATTTGGTTTGTGGGCAATATGATTATGGGATTGTATTGCTGTGAGAAAAAAACTTACCCACCTGCGGTGCTTTCGTTTCTTATTGGCTTAATGAACATTTACGGGTATATTAGCTGGACATGAAAAAGATCGATTTCAACATTAGACTAGGTTACTTTATCGCCATCACCATTGGTCTAGCTTATTGTTATCAAGCTTGGTTTAATTACGACCTAAACAAGACGATTAACGAACAGTTGGAAGCCAACAACCAGATTACGAAGGGGTATACTGAAATCATCGCCAGTCAGCAATCGGCCATACAGCACTGGAAAGCTATGTATTATGGTTCACAAACCTCAAACTACCAGTTAGAGCAGCAAATAAATGTGATCAGTGAATACTGGAAAAACGAATATTTAAAGGTCAGCGATGAATTATTTGATGTAAAGAATACTGAATGAAACTGTTATATCCACTGGCGAAAAGGTTCATAGCTGGCGACAGCCTTGAGTCAGCTAAACCAGAGATACTGCGCTTGATGGAAAATGGCTACGAAGTTTCAGTAGATTATATCGGGGAAAACAGTAAAACCTACACTCAGGCCAGAAAGGCTTACAAGCAATACTGTAAGATAATCAGAGAGTTTAGCGATCACAAGATCGATATTTCAATAAAGCCTTCTCAAGTCGGGCTCAATGTTCACCCATACCTTGCTTTTATAATTTTGCATAATTTAGCAAAACGAGCCGCCAAGGCAGGTCATACAATTCGCTTAGACATGGAGGACTCCTCCACAACAGAGCTAACCCGCAACCTTGCTATTTCTGTAAATAAAAAACATGGCAACTGCGGCGTAGCAATCCAAGCCAATCTGTTCAGAAGTGAAAAAGATTTAAAGATACTAACTGATAAAGGCGTTTCCGTAAGACTAGTTAAGGGCGCGTATCAAGAGTCAAAAGACACCTCATACCAAACTCCAGAAGCAATCGGTGGCTCCCTCTTCAGTCATGCTGCAAATCTGTATTCTCATAAAGCAAATAAACCCGCTATTGGCACTCATGACGAAAAGTTTTTGGAAAACATTGAAGAGTTAATACCAGACCCCAACTACTATGACTATGAGTTTCTTTACGGCATAAGAAGAGACCTACAAAGACGATACAGGGACGAGGGTCGTAGGGTTAGAATATATGTGCCGTTTGGAACTGACTGGCTTCCTTATTGTATTAGAAGATTAAAAGAGTGGAAGAATTTGAAGTTTGTGTTTTTAAATGTAATAAAAGAACTGTTTAAATCTTGACTCATAATCAAGTTTCAAATAGCATTAGGGCATGGTTAAGAC
>Ga0315315_10001705_pt1 | contig 20166 bp, 20 predicted proteins | sample M140m3416metaG_FD_203699 | JGI IMG/M metagenome (GOLD analysis project Ga0315315, IMG submission 203699) | Ammonia-oxidizing marine archaeal communities from Monterey Bay, California, United States - M1 40m 3416 | ecosystem: Environmental > Aquatic > Marine > Intertidal zone | place: USA...
CACCCGTTTGCCACTCAGTATTGCTACTGCGTTCGACTTGCATGTGTTAGGCGTGCCGCCAGCGTACGTTCTGAGCCATGATCAAACTCTCAAGTTTAATAACGGCGCACACTAGCTTTAATAACTATAAAGTAAATTATAGTTATTTTTCGTTAAAGCGTGTACGACAATTTCTTTATTAACCTAGCCGTCCACACTTCTCTTCTTAAAATTTACAATTTAAAAAAGCTAAGATTCTACTTTAAAATCTACACACCCCTAGCTACGTTAAAATATTAATTTCGTAGAGGTGAGCGCTGGTTTTATTACAATTTTGTTATAAGTCAAGGCGTATATTGCTTAAATTAACCAGTAAAATAAGGGTTTTTAAGCTATCAAACGTTGCAATGGTCTTCTTATTTTTATAAAAAACAACTATGGCGATTATCCAAAAAATTAATCATTTGTTTAAAAAAAAATTCAATTTTTTATTTCTAATTGATGCTAAAGCTTTTCGAATTCAAAGATTTAATCCATTTTTTTTTATATCTTTTATTATTATTTTTTCTGTTCTTTTTTTTATTTTATCAAATTTAATCAATAAAAAAAACCAGAGAGATGAGAGTAACTTTAAAGAAATAACTAATAATAACGAATTTTTAAATGTAAAAAATTTTTTAATTTCAAAAATTAATAGTCCTTATGAAGAAATTAATTATATAATCAAAACCAATGATACAGTTGAAAAAATACTTAGAAAATTTAAAGTAAAAAATGAGGATATTAAAGGCATATCTGTACAACTTGAACAAAAAAAACTTATTAATATTTACTCTGGAAGAAAACTTAATTTGATAATTAAAAAACTTGAGGACGGATCTAACTCCTTAGTTAATTTTGTTTATCCTGTAAATAATACAACTAGCATCGAAATAAGAAGAAATAAAAATGAATTTATAATTAAAGAAAATATTTTACAACTTTACAAAAAAGAGGTTGTAGTTAAAAATACAATTAAAAATAATTTATACAGTTCAGCAATGGATGTGGGTGTTGAACCCAATATAATTGTGGAGTTTGCAAGAATATTTGGATTTGAAGTTGATTTTCAAAGAGACATTAGAAAAGGAGATTGGTTTGAAATTTTATATGAAAAGTTTGAAGACGATAACGGTAAAATAAGAGATACAGGAAAAATAATTTATGCCTCAATGTTCGTTAATGGAGAAGAACTTAATCTATATAATTTCAAATTTAATAAAGAAGAAGAATATTATGACATTAAAGGGAAGAGTATTACAAAGTCTTTAATGAAAACTCCTATTAATGGAGCTCGCTTATCATCTTCTTTTGGTATGAGGAAACATCCAATTTTAGGATATAATAAGATGCATCGCGGAACTGATTTTGCGGCGCCGACTGGTACACCTATTATGGCTTCAGGTTCTGGAACAGTTACTAGAGCTAGATGGTGTGGTGGTGGTGGAAATTGTGTAAAAATAAAACATAATTCAACTTACGAAACTATTTACGCTCACATGAAATCTTTTGCCAAAGGAGTTAAAGAAGGAAGAAAAGTTAAACAAGGTCAAATAATAGGTTACGTCGGTTCAACAGGGCTATCAACTGGGCCACACCTGCACTATGAAGTATTAGTTAATGGAAAAAAAGTAAACTCTCAAAAATTAAAATTGCCATCTGGTAAAATACTCAAAGGTGAAGAAAGAAAACAGTTTGAATTGGATAGAATTAAGATTGATTTAAAATTAGGTGAACTAAGATAATTCCTAATTATTTGTGGTTTGAGTTTCGTGACCTTTGACTTCTTCTTTGTTAACTGATTTATCTTCTGTTGTTGTCTTATCTAAAAAATTTTCTCTCTTATCATTAAGTTCATTATATCTTCTCAAATAATGGTCTGCATGTTGTAGATAATTTTGAGCTAAAACAGGATCCCCATTGCTTTGTGCATCTTTTGCAAGTTGTTGATACTTCTGCATGGTTTTTTCTACATTGTGAATATTATTCATTGATCCACCTCTATTAAAATTCATGTTGCCGTTATTTAAGCTGTTTGAGCCATTTGAACTTAATGACCCGCCCCTTCTTCTGAAGTTATTTTTCTGCGTTCTAGGTCTGAAATTTCTTCTTCTGTTATTATTCATTTATCAATTGTAACTTGCAATTACGCACCTAACATTGTTTTTATAATCTTTTATAACGTGTCTAATTCTAAAATTATTATCAAATAATATTTTTGAAACTTTTTTTATTTGCTCATTTCCAATTTCTAAGGCGAGCAGTCCTTTTATCTTTAAGATATTTTTTGATTTGTAGATAACTTTTTTAATAAGGTCAAGCCCATCATTTCCGCCATCTAAAGCAATTTTAGGCTCAAAGTTTTTAACATCATCTATTAAATTTTTAATATCGTTCCTCTTTATATATGGTGGATTAGATACTATCAAATCGAATTTCTTATTGAAAATGTCATTAAGTGATCTATTTAAAAATTTTAATCTTGTTGATAAATTATGCCTAATACCATTTTTTCTTGCCGTGGTAGTTGCAGATTTTGATATATCTATTCCTATCCCTTGAGAGTTTTTCAAAGAACCTAGCAGGCTTACTATTATACATCCGGAACCAGTCCCGATATCTAGAATTGATATTCTCTTTTCCTTGTAAATATCAATAAGTTTTTCCACTAAAAGTTCCGTCTCTGGTCTAGGAATTAACGTATCTCTATTGACTTCAAATTTGTTACTCCAGAATTCTTTCTCTTGAAGTATGTATGCAATTGGTTCACTTTTAGATCTTCTATTTAAATATTTTTGGTATGTGTAGATACTCTTTTTATTTATTTTTTTATCTAAGTTAATCAAGATTTCTTCTCGAGTTTTATTTAAAGTTTTTGAAAGTAAAATTTCTGCATCAATTATATGTGATGGTATCTTTTTACTTCTAAGCTGTTTTGAGCCTATATTGATTAATTCTAAAATATTCATGAATTTAAATTCTCTAATTTTAGGTTTTGTTCTTTCAACCTAAGTTCTTGATTCATTTCCTCATGAATTTCACCGCTTAAAAATTCATCAAGCTTATGTAATGTTAAATTAATTCGATGGTCGGTTACTCTTCCTTGTGGAAAATTATATGTTCTTATTCTCTCAGATCTATCACCAGTTCCAATTTGACTTCTTCTATTGCTTGATCTTTCTTGATCTTTTTTTCTTTTTTCTGCCTCGTATACTCTTGATCTTAAAATTTTTAGTGCTTTAGCTTTATTTTTATGTTGCGATTTTTCATCTTGTTGGCTTACAACAACTCCACTTGGAAGATGGGTAATTCTTACAGCACTATCGGTTGTATTAACTGATTGCCCTCCCGGTCCACCAGCTCTAAATACGTCTATCCTTAAATCACTTTCTTTAATATCAATGTCTACGTCTTCAGCTTCTGGCAACACAGCTACGGTAGCTGCTGATGTATGAACTCTACCTTGAGTTTCTGTTTCAGGTATTCTTTGAACTCGGTGGACCCCAGACTCATATTTTAAATATGAGTAAATATCATTACCATTAACTGAAAAAATAACTTCTTTAAATCCTCCAGCCTCACTTTTTGATATATTTATGATTTCTAACTGCCATTTTTTTTTAGAACAGACCTTTTCATACATTTTAAATAAATCAGCACAAAAAAGAGAGGCTTCCAAACCTCCTGTTCCAGCTCTGATCTCAACAATAGCATTTTTATCATCATCGTCATCTTTAGGTAATAAAAAAACTTTTAATTCATTTTCATTCTTTTCCTTTTTTTTAATTAATTCATCTAAATCCTTTTGAGCCATATCGATCATTTCTTGATCATTAGATTTATCTTGCAACATATTTGTAAGATCTTTTTTTTCACTCTCGAATTTAAGATATTCTTTTGCAGTTGAAATTATACTTCCTAGATTAGAGTATTCCTTTGATTTTTTTGCAAATAATTTTGGATCTATTTTTCCTGAAGAAAGTTCTTTTTCCAAAGTATCATGCTTAGTAATAATTTCTTTAACTTTTTCGATAGGTATCATGTTTAGTTTTAGTTTTTCGTTTTTTCTTCAACAAGCTTAACGATTTTATTTATGATCTCTGAACTTGGAACTTTTGTATGGGGAATTCCTGATAAGTATAAGAGATTATTGTCTTGACCACCGCCTGTTAAACCAATTTCTGTTTGTGCAGCCTCTCCAGGGCCATTTACTACACATCCAATTATTGAAATGTTAATTGGTTTTTTTATATGCTCCAGTCTTTTTTCAAGTAGTTTGACAGTTTCAATTACTGGGAATGCCTGTCTTGCGCATGAAGGGCATGAAATAATATTTACTCCTCTAGAACGAATACCCAAGGATTTAAGGATTTCATATCCTGCTTTGACTTCGTCAACAGGGTCTGATGATAATGAAACTCTTATGGTGTCGCCAATACCTTCCATTAAAAGCTGTCCTATTCCAATAGAAGATTTTATACTACCTGTAAATAAGCCTCCAGCTTCTGTTACTCCTAAATGAAGTGGGTAATCGCTAATTTTTGATAATTTTTGGTATGCTTTAACAGTTAAAAAAATGTCTGATGATTTTACGCTTATCTTAAAATTAAAAAAATCGTTATCCTCTAAAAGTTTTATATTTTGTTGCGCACTTTCTACTAGTGCTTCGGGACAAGGTTCTTTATATTTTTCTAATAAATTTTTATCAAGAGATCCAGCATTAACACCTATTCTAATTGAGCAATTATTGTCTTTAGCTGCCTTTATTACTTCAAGAACTTTTTGGCTTGATCCAATGTTCCCTGGATTAATTCTTAAACAACTTGCTCCCATTTCTGCTGCTTCTATAGCTCTTTTGTAATGAAAATGTATATCAGCAACTATTGGGGCCGTGACTTCTTTAATAATATTTTTAAGTGCCTTAGTTGAGCTTTCATCGGGACATGAAACTCTTACAATATCTGCTCCTGCATTTTCAAGGGAATGAATTTGATTGACTGTTTCTTTTACGTCTGTTGTAAGTGTATTAGTCATTGACTGTACTGATATTACTGAATTGCCTCCGACAGAAACATTTCCAACATTTATTTTTTTAGTTTCTCTTCTTTTAATTATTCTGTGTGGTCTAATTTCCATTTTTAGTCTAAATCAAAAATTGTATGTAATTTTTTTACAGCTTTTAAAGTATTAATTTCATCAATAATTACTGACAATTTTATTTCTGATGTAGAAATAGCTAATATATTTATTTCCTCATCGGATAAGGCTCTAAACATTCTATAAGTAACGCCAGGCGTAGAAACCATGCCGGCACCTACTATTGAAACTTTTGAAACCCTGTCATTTTCAATAATTCCTTTATATTTAATTTTAGTATTATCTTTTAAAATTTGCTTAGTTTTAAAAACATCCGCTCTTTTAACTGTAAAACTAATGTCTGTAGTTTTTTGATCTGATGATATATTTTGAATCACCATATCTACATTTATTTGAGCTTTACTTAAAGGCTCGAATATATTTGCAGCCACACCTGGTCGATCTTCTACATTTAATACTGTAATTTTTGCATCATCCTTTGAATAGGCTACACCTGTTACGCTTTTTGTGTAATCTATTTTTTCTTGGCTAAGAATTTTTGTTCCTTTTCTCTCAGTAAAAGTTGATCTTACTTCTAAAGGAATATCGTATATCATTGCTGTTTGAACTGCAGATGATTGCATTACTTTTGCTCCTAAAGATGATAATTCTAACATTTCATCATAAGAGATTTTATCTATTTTTTTTGCTACAGGAATTTTATTTGGATCAGTAGAGAAAACTCCATCCACATCTGTATAAATTTCACATGAGTCTGCGTTAAATATTTTTGCGACTGCTACAGCTGTTGCGTCTGAACCTCCTCTGCCTATAGTAGTGATGTCTCCATTTTTTGAAACTCCTTGAAAGCCTGGTATAACTGCTACGCCGTCTTCATCTAAATAATTGTTAATTTTTTCGATATTCATATCAATAATCCTGGCATTTGCGTGTTCACCATCTGTAAGTATGGGAATTTGCCAGTTTAACCATGACTTTGCTTTAATTTTTAATTCAACTAGAGCCCCAGACAAAAGTGCGCAGGTAACTTGTTCGCCAGAAGATAGCAGGACATCAAATTCTCTTTTGTTAAAATCATTAGAAATTTCATTTGAAAGTTTAACAAGTTCATTGGTCTTTCCAGCCATTGCGGAAACTACAGCTATTACTTTATTACCGGATGATTTCTCATTTTTAATGATATTCGCCACATGTTGTATTCTTTCAGTCGTTCCAACGGACGTACCACCAAACTTTAATACCTTTTTAACCATTTGAAGAATGTAATATAATAAATTAATGATATTAATAAAATTTAAATAACTAGATGAGTAGTACTATAAATAAGGAAGAAATTCAAAAGTTTTCAAGATTAGCCGACGAATGGTGGGATGTTAATGGAAAATTTAAACCTCTTCATATGTTTAACCCCATTAGAATTAAGTACATAACAGAGAATATCAAAAAGGAATATAGAATACCAAAAGATAAATTTAATTTTTTACAAGGATTAAATATTTTAGATATTGGATGTGGCGGGGGCCTTATAAGCGAACCTCTTGCTCGACTAGGAGCTAATGTCACTGGAATAGATGCTTCTGAAAAAAATATTAATGTAGCAAAATTACATTCAAAAAAAAGTGGGCTTGATATTAAATATTTGAATATTTCACCAGAAAAATTAGATGCTTTTGAAAAATTTGATGTAATTTTAAATCTTGAGATAGTAGAGCATGTAGATAATGTAAACCTTTATATTCAATCTTGCTTTAAACTTTTAAAAAAAAGAGGGATAATGTTTACAGCAACACTTAATAGATCTTTTACTTCGTATATAAAAGCAATAATCGGAGCAGAGTACATTTTGAGATGGCTTCCAATTGGAACACACGATTGGAATAAATTTATCAAACCTGAGGAATTAGAAAAATTGTTAGTTCAAGAAAAATTTTCTACTCTGGATATTAAGGGGCTTAAATATAATCCTTTTTTAAATAAGTGGAAAAAATCTAGCGATTTATCAGTTAATTACATTATCAGCAGTTTAAAAAACTAATTATCTTTATTTATCCAAGGAATTGAAAGCAGATCAATACCTTCTTCTTTTAATTCTTTACGTTCTTCAGCTGAAGTAGTTCCATAAATAGCTTTTTTGTTTTTTTTATCATAGTAAACTTCTCTTACTTTTTTACTAAAATTTTTTCCTACGTACTCAAAGTTATTTTCAATATATGTTCTTAATTTCAAAAGCTTATTTTTTTCTTTTTTGAATTCTTTTTTAGTTGTTTCAATTTTTTTCTCTTCAGCACTTAAATTTGAAATCATTGGGGCCATAATTGACTTACTAATTTTTATTGATGAACAATAAATGCACTCTAATAAAGATCTTTTTTTTAATTTATCAAATTCTTCTGAATTAGAAAACCAGCTTTCAAAAGTATGGTCGTTATGACACTTTAAATTATATTTAATCATTTAATTTCTATAATCAGCGTTAATATCAATATAATCATGAGTAAAATCACATGTATAACATTTAAACGCATCATTTCCTTGTTTTAAATTAATTTCAATTTCAATAGATCCCCATTCCATATATTCTTTTAATTTTTCTTCATCATAACTTTCAGAAATTTTTCCATATTCTGCAACTACAAAATTTCCAATTTTAATTTTTAATTTTTTTTGATCAATTGTTTCTCCAGACTTTCCTATTCCCATAGCTATTCTTCCCCAATTAGGGTCTTCTCCGGCTATTGCAGTTTTCACTAACGGTGAATTGGCAATTGAAAATGCAATATTTTTTGCACTACCTAACGATTTTGCATTTATAACATTAATTGTAACAAATTTCTTAGCTCCTTCTCCATCTACCACAATCTGTTTTGCTAAATTTAGACATAATTTTTTTAGAGCTATCTCAAATTTTTGAACAGCTTTGTCATTTAGAGTTATATTCTGCCCAATTTTAATAGCTCTAGTAGAAAAAATAGTTACCATATCATTAGTTGATTGATCGCTATCAACAGTTATAGCGTTAAAAGAATTTGCTACAGATCTTTTCAAGAGAGTTTTCAATAAATTAGAATTGATGTCGGCATTAGTAAAAATGAAAGAAAGCATTGTTGCCAAATTTGGAGCTATCATTCCAGATCCTTTTGCTATTCCACAAATTTTTACTAACTCATCACCTACTATAATCTCCTCGTAAGCCATTTTTGGTTTGGTATCTGTTGTCATTATTGCTGATGCCATTTTAACCCAATATAATTTATTATGATCCTTCCTTAATTTATCAACTAAATCTGGTAACCTTTCTCTTATCTTTTCAGTTGGAAATTCTTCTCCAATCACACCTGTGGACGCAAAGATTAGATCTTTGATTTTGACTGTTTCACTTGTTCCTTTTTGATTTTTAGACTCTTTAATTGTTAAAACTCTTGAAAGATTTTTTGCTATTATATCAATACCTTCTTTTCCTTGCTTACCAGTAAATGTATTAGCGTTTTTAGTATTGACTAATAATCCTTTAATAATTTTTTTATGCGAATTATTGTTCCAGGGTATGAATTCCGAGGTAACACTATTAGTAGTGGTAAGTGATGCATAATTAGCTCCTTTGGTAAAATAAAATAAAGCTAAATCATCTCTTCCATCTTTATATAAGTCAGCTGATATCGAGGCCATTTCTAAACCTTCTATTTGTTTAAGGCTTTGAAACTCGCCCATTTTAGATAATTTTGTTTTGTCGCTTAAAAAATTTTTAATATTTATTGTCATTACTATTTAATTTAAATTAATAATACATATATAGAAGTATAATGAATTTATTTACAAGGACTTTTAGTAAAATATTTAAAAGCTCTAATCAACAAGAATTAGACAAAATTCAAAACATTATTGAAGCTATCAATAATAAGGAAAACGAAGTTAAGTCTTTAACCGAAGCTGATTTTAAGGAAAAAACATTTAATTTTCAAAAAAATGCTCAAAATGGATCAATAAATATTAATGAAATTATACCAGAAAGTTTTGCATTAGTTAGGGAGGCGGCAAAAAGAACTTTGGGTGAGAGACATTATAATGTTCAGCTTGCTGGTGGGTTAATGCTGCATAAAGGAAAAATTGCTGAAATGAAAACTGGAGAAGGAAAAACTCTAGTGTCCACTTTGCCTGCTTATATAAATTCATTATCTGGCAAGGGTGTTCATATAGTAACTGTAAATGATTACTTGGCAAAAAGAGACTCTGAATGGATGGGAAAAGTTTTTAATTATCTAGGAGTGTCGACCGGTTGTATCACTAATGAGTTAAATGATATTGAAAGAAAAAAAAATTATAATTGTGATATTACATACGCTACAAATAACGAGTTAGGTTTTGATTATTTGAGAGACAATATGAAGTATGAGCTTAATGAGATGGTTCAGCGGAGTCATCACTTTTGTATTGTTGATGAAGTAGATAGTATTTTAATAGATGAGTCTCGAACACCTTTAATAATCTCTGGGAAACTTGAAGATAAGGCAACACTTTACATAACGTCTAATGAATTTATTAAACATCTTCAAAAAAATGATTTTGAATTAGATGAAAAAAATAAAAATGCGATACTTACTAATTTAGGAATTGATAAAATTGAAAAACTCGCAATACAGAAAAAATTATTAAAAAATAATAATTTTTATGATCCCGCTAATTTAGACCTTGTTCATCACATCAACCAGGCTCTAAAAGCAAATTTACTTTTTAATAAGGATACAGATTATATTGTTAGAGATGGAAAGGTGCAAATTATAGATGAATTTACTGGCAGAGTGCTTGATGGAAGAAGGTTTTCAGATGGGTTACATCAAGCAATTGAAGCCAAAGAGAATGTAAGAGTGGAAGAGGAAAATCAAACTCTAGCCTCAATAACTTACCAAAATTATTTTAGATTATATCAGAAATTAGCTGGAATGACGGGAACTGCAATAACAGAAGCTGAAGAATTTTTTGATATTTATAAATTAAATGTTGTTTCTATCCCAACAAATAAAGAAATGCTTCGAAAAGATTTCAACGATCAAATATACAGAACTGAAAAAGAAAAGTATTATGCAATTACTAACGAAATAATTGAATGTAATAAAAAAGGTCAGCCTGTATTAGTTGGCACAACTAGTATTGAAAAGTCTGAAAAAATTTCAACTTACCTAGATAATAAAAAAATTAAACATAATGTTTTAAATGCAAAACAACATGAAAAAGAAGCAAGAATTATTGCTGAAGCAGGAAAAGTAGGTTCAGTGACAATAGCCACTAACATGGCTGGGCGAGGAACTGATATTAAACTTGGCGGTAATAAAGATTTTATTTTTGATGGAAAAAAAGAGGACGAAAATGAAATTAAATTAAATGAAGAAAAAGTAAAAAAATTAGGTGGATTATCTATAATAGGAACTGAAAGACATGAGAGCAGAAGGATAGATAATCAACTTAGAGGAAGAGCTGGAAGACAAGGCGATCCTGGAAGCACTATTTTTTTTATAAGCTTGCAAGATGAGCTAATGAGAATTTTTGGAGGAGACTCAATTGACGGAATGCTTAAAAAACTAGGACTTAAAGAAAATGAGTCAATAGACCACCCTTGGATTAATAAAGCGATGGAAAGGGCACAAAAAAAAGTCGAGAGCAGAAACTTTGATATAAGAAAAACTTTAATAAAGTTTGATGATGTTATGAACGATCAAAGACAAGTAATATTCTCTCAAAGATTAAAAATCCTTAAATCAAACGATATAAGTGAAATTTTAAAAGATTTTTTTGATGAAATACTTAGTAATTTAAATATTGCTAGAGTGAGCTATCAAAAATCTGGTGATGAAAAAAAATACCTAACAGAAACTAAAAATATCCTAGGAAATATTATCGAAGATAATAATTTATCAGAATTTGGAAAATTAAATGAAAAAGAATTTAATAACAAAATAAAAGATTTATATTTAATAAAAAAAAATTCGAGAAAAAAAATATTAGGTGAAACTGAAAATGATAACCTTGAAAAAAAAATATTTTTACAAATTATTGATTATTCTTGGAGATCACATTTGCAGTATTTGGAACAACTTAGGCAGGTAATTGGATTAAGGCAGTATGGTCAAAAAGACCCTTTGTCTGAATTCAAAAAAGAAGCTTTTGTACTTTTTGAGAACTTATTAATTAAAATAAAAAGTGACTTAATAAAATTTCTTCTTAATCTTAATATAGTCGTATCAAATGAAACTGAAAAGAGAGAAAGTAAAGAGCCAATTGCAGAAAAAAAATCAGAAAAAAAGGTTGGTAGAAACGAAAAATGTCCTTGCGGATCAGGTAAAAAATTTAAATATTGTCATGGAGATATATAATTTTTAAATTTTCTTAAATGCATTTAAAGCTTTTGCTCTAGCTTCTTCATGTTTAACAATTGGATAAGGATAATCTCTACCAAGCTTAAATTTTTCGTCATTTGTCTCCCAAGGTTTGTGAATATATTTTTTTGATAGGTTTTTCAATTCTGGTAACCATTTTTTTACATACTCTCCATCTTTATCAAATTTTTCACCCTGCAAAATTGGATTGAAAATTCTAAAATAAGGTGCCGCATCTGCACCGCATCCAGCGACCCATTGCCAGCCAGCAACATTGCTTGCAGCGCTGTAATCTAATAAACAATTTTTAAAGTATTTTTCTCCTTCTCGCCAATCTATCAGTAAATGTTTTACTAAAAATGATCCGACAATCATTCTTACTCTATTATGCATCCAACCAGTTGAATAAAGCTCTCTCATTCCAGCATCAACAATTGGATAACCTGTTAAACCATTTTTCCAAGCAAATAAAAATTTTGAATTTTTTTCCCAAGGAAAGTCATCAAATTTTTTTGAGTAGTTGCTTTTTAACATATAAGGAAAATGATTTATCAATGAATAATTGAATTCTCTCCAACCAATCTCGGCTAGGTATTTAGATGTTCCTGGGGTATTAGTTTTATTTTTAATACATTCATGCCAAATTGTCTCTACGTGTATTTGGCCAAATTTTATAAAAGGAGATAGTTTTGATGTGCCAATTATATTTGGAAAATTTCTACTATCGGAATAATTTATAATTTTGTTTTTTATAAAATTTCTTAGTTCTTTTAATGCACTTTCTTCACTAGGTGTCCATAATTTTTCAAAACCTTTAAACCATTTTTTTTTTGGTAATATTTTTTCAGGCTCAATACATTTTTTGAAAAACTCTTTTTTTTTAATACATTTTTTAACTATTTTTACTTTTGAAGGAATCTTTTCAGAGTAATATTTTTCTGCATTTCTCCAAAATGGTGTAAATACTTTGAAAGGTGTGCCGTCACCTTTTTTAACTTCATTTATTTCATTTAAAGCATTTCCTTTACAAATTTTAAATTCAATCTTATTAATCTTTAAATTTTTAAGAAGATATTCATCAAATTTTAAGTAATCAGGCTCATAAATTTTATTCCAATAGATTGAAAAGTTTTTTTCTTTTAGTAATTTATCAAAAAATTCTTTAAAAGAATCTGTTTCAATAATTTCAAGATTAATATTTAATCTAACTAGCTGTTTTCTAAAATTAAATAGAGACTTGCTTAACCACCACTTTTGGGCTTCCTGATATTTATAGGTGCTTTTTTTAAATAAATAAAAAACCACTACTTGATCATGGTTAATTGTGGCCTCCATCAGTCCATCATTTTTAATAGTTCTAAAATCATCTCTTAACCAAAAGAGTCCAATTTTTTTATTCATACATTATATATAATTAGCAGATTAAGTTTTGGATTTCGATGCGTAAACTTGTTGGTGGTGGCCTTGGTAAGAATCGCACTTACGACACATACCTTTTCAGGGTACTGCTCTACTACTGAGCTACAAGGCCTAAAATCTAAAAGTAATTCTACCTTTAGTCAAATCATATGGTGTCATTTCAACCATAACATTATCTCCTGCAAGGACTCTAATTCTATTTTTTCTCAATTTTCCTGCTGTATGAGCTAATATCTCATGATTATTTTCTAATTTAACTCTAAACATAGCGTTTGGTAAAAGTTCTGTAACTTTTCCCTTAAATTCAAGTGTCTCTTGTTTAGCCAATTAATCTTCCTTTTTTAATCTTATTTTTACTGAGTTAGCATGACCGTCTAAATTTTCATACTTTGCTAAATTTATAACCGATGAGCTTAATCTTTCAATACCTGTTTTTGTTATTTTTATTAATGAGTGTCGCTTCAAAAAATCATTTACAGACAAACCTGATGAAAATCTTGCTGAACCTGAAGTGGGCAGAACATGATTAGGACCAGCTATGTAATCACCAATGGCTTCTGGGGAATATTTTCCTATGAAAATTGAACCTGCATTTTTAACTCCTTTTAATATCTTGTTATTAATTTTTGTATTTAATTCTAAATGCTCTGGAGCAATAATATTAATTATTTGTGTAAGTTTATTTTTATTATTAGTTAAAATAGCTAATCCAAAATTTTTTAAACTTTGATTGGCTATTTTTTTTTTTGGTAAATTAACAAGTTGTTTTTTTAAACATGAATTTACTAAACTAATCAAATTTCTATTATCTGTTATTAATATTGACTGTGCATATATATCATGTTCTGCTTGAGCAATTAGATCTGCTGCAATTAAGTCGGGATCGGCATACTTATCTGCAACTACGCTTACCTCTGAAGGTCCAGCAACCATATCAATACCTACATCTCCAAAAACTTCTTTTTTCGCTGTAGCAACAAATACATTTCCAGGTCCAACTATCTTATCTACTTTTTCAAAATTTTTTGTTCCGTAAGCTAATGCTGCAATTGTGTGGGCTCCACCAGTCTTATAGATTTTTTTAACACCACATTTTTTTGCAGCATAAACTATAGCGGGATTTATTTTTGAATCTAATGATGGAGTTGATAAATATATATTTTTAACTCCAGCGACAATGGCGGGTATACAATTCATTAAAACTGTGCTCGGATAACTTGCTGTTCCTCCAGGCACATAAACACCAACTTTATCTAAAGCCGAATATTTATATGAAAGTTCATTTTTATACTTATCTTTGAATTTAAAAGATAAAAACTTTTGTTTCGAATGAAATTTTTTAATTCTAATGTAAGCAAGATTTATTGCTTTTTTTATTTTTTTATCAGTCTTTTTTGAAATTTGATTAATTTCTTTTTTTGTAAAAGTAAGTTTATTTAGACGGGTTTTTATTTTTGAAAATTTTTTTTCATAGTCCAAAACTGCTTTATCTCCATTTTTTTTTACATTCTTAATGATTTTACTAACAATGGTAGTCTGATTTTTTTGTATGAATTTTCTTTTATTTAAAAATACCTCTAGGGCTTTTAGATCTCTATTTTTGTTATATTTAAAAACTTTTAATATCATAGAGTTTTGTGTTTTGGTTTATTTTTTGTGTCCCACGCTTCTCCTTGGTCATCTAGTGTAACTTCTATTACTTCGGATATTACTCTTATAACAGAGTCTCCAGCAAAAATAATTTTCATTTCAAAGTTATTATCAGGAGTTATATTTGTTTCAATGGCTAAAAAATCCAAAAATTTATCTTTTTTTAACTGATTAATATTTTTAGATAGTACTGTTAAAACATTCTCAAATTTTAATATTGTACGTATACGTTTGTTTTTCCTAAATACTCCTTTTTCAACGTCCTCCCACATAAAACGGTTTAATTGCATTAGAAAAATTTTATTCTTTTTTAAGCTTGCTATGTCAGAAATACTAGCAATTGAGTCTTGGAGATGAGCGGAAACCACTCTTAAATCCTCTTCAGTTCTAGCGATTAGTTTAAGATTTTTAGGCTCCATATTAAATTCTTTTTACCTCAGCTTTACAGCCTCTCAATTTGTTTTCTAAAAACTCATAACCTCTATCAAGATGATAAATTCGATTTATAATTGTTCTTCCTTCTGCAACTAAACCAGCCAACACAAGACTTACAGATGCTCGCAAGTCTGTAGCCATTACTTCAGCACCAGTTAATTTTGTAGGTCCCGTTATTATTGCCGTCTTATCTTTAATCTCAATTTGTGCCCCCATCCTTTTTAGTTCTGGCACATGCATAAATCTATTTTCAAAAATATTTTCTTTAATTTTAGAGACACCGTTTACCTGGGTCAAAAGCACCATTAATTGTGCTTGTAAATCTGTTGGAAAACCTGGATATGGCTTTGTGGTAATATTTATTTTTCTTAATTTTTTTTCTTTCTTTATAACAACTGAAAATTTTCTTTTTGATATTTGAACACCAATTCTCCTCAATAGATCTATCTCGCTTTTAACAATTTTAGGATCAATTCTATCTATTACTATATTTTTTCTAGCTAGTAATGCACCAGCTATCATATAAGTACCTAGTTCTATTCTGTCAAAAATTACCTTATGAACAATCTTTGAGCTTCTAAAATTTTTTTTTTTTATAATAATTGTTCTACCTTTTAAACTAATTATTGTTCCTAATTTTTTTAAAAAATTTATTAAATCTTTTATTTCTGGTTCAATCGCGCAGTTTTTAAGTATTGTTTTTCCACTTGCTTTTGATGCTGCCAGTAAAGCATTTTCAGTTGCTCCAACAGAGATAGAGGGAAATTTAATAGTTGCTCCCTTCAAACCTTGTTTTGCTTCAGCGTATATGTACCCATCTTTAATCTTTATTTTTGCTCCTAATTTTTTTAAGGCAAACAAATGTAAATCTACTGGTCTTGTGCCTATTGCGCATCCTCCTGGCAATGAAACCTTTGCTTTTCCATACTTAGACAATAAAGGCCCTAAAACTAGAACGCCCGCTCTCATTGTTTTTACTAGTGTGTATGGAGCTGAGGTGTTTATTTTTATCTCATTATTGATAATTTCAATAATATTTTTTTGTTTTATAATTTTTGTCTTTAATCCAATAAAGTTTAATAATTCAACCATTGTAAAAATGTCTTTTACTAAAGGAATATTTTCGAGTCTAACTTTGTTTGCAAAAATAGATGCAGCTAAAATAGGTAAAGATGAATTTTTTGATCCTGATATGGAAATTTTACCACTTAATTCTTTTTTACCTTTAATTATAAGTTTCTGCATTAAAAGAAATTAAACTTTTGGTAAGGTCACACCTTTTTGTTTCATGTATTTACCTTTCCTTTTTGCATACGTAACACTTGGTTTTTCATTACCTTTGAGAAATACAAATTGAGCAACTCCTTCATTAGCGTAAATCTTTGCTGGTAATGGAGTGGTATTTGAAAATTCTAGTGTAACGTGACCTTCCCAACCTGGCTCTAATGGCGTTACATTGACTATTATTCCACATCTCGCGTAAGTAGATTTTCCAAGACATATCACGAGAACATTGTCAGGAATTTTAAAATATTCCATTGTTCTTGCCAGTGCAAAAGAATTTGGAGGGATAATACATTCTTTTCCAATTTTTGTTACAAAACTTTCTTTTTTAAAAACTTTTGGATCAACTATGCCTGAGTTTACATTGGTGAATATTTTAAACTCATTTGAAACTCTCGCATCATATCCATAAGATGAAAGCCCAAATGAAATTTTACCTCTTCTCACTTGTTTGCTCACGAAAGGTTTAATCATTCCTTTCTCTTTTGCGGTTTTTTTAATCCATTTGTCTGAAAGAACTGTCATTTTTTCTTTTTTTTTCTGTTATGATTTTTTTTCTTTTTTTAAGGTTTTTTTTTAGGGCGATTTCACGATTCTTTAAAAGAGAATCTTTTTTTTCAAAAGATTTCATTTCAAAAGACTAATTTTTATCTGGATTAGTTAAGTCCTCTAAAGTTATAGGCTTATCTATATCATGCATTAATTTTTCTTCGGACTCTTTTGAATTGTTTGTTCGCTTTGCTCTTCTTTGTTCTATTCTCGCTTTTCTCTTAGCCTCTTTTTTCATGGCCTTGTCACCACGAGTAGATTTATAGTCATAATGAATTCCCATAAAAAGCGTCCTTTAATAAATTATAAATTTACTTCTTGAAGAGGCATTATGCAAGTATCTTAATTGATGACAATGAATAATTGTTGGCAATATAGACAAAATTACGGCAACTAAACCTAGATAAGTCAGATTATTAAAAAATGATTATTTTATAAAATTAGCAAAGTAAATTGGATTGCCTAAACAACTTTGCAACCTAGCTCATTGCAGTTCTTTCCATTTTTAGTGTTGTTATAAAAATCAAGAGCTCTCACAGATGTCATCATGTGATTTTTATAAATATTCAGATAGCCATTCAAACTATGGGATAATTTTTTTGCCTCATCCATCATGCCAAGTCTAATAAAATTTATTAACATTATAGCGTTTCCATTTGGAATTGTATTATCACCTATATCTATTGGGTTAAAAAAGACATCATTATTATCTTTTATATTTTTTTGAAAAATATTCTTATCATTTAGATAAAATTTTATAATCGCTTCATCTATAATTTTTTTTGCTAAATTCTTATATTTAAAATTCATAGTTTTGTCTGAAAGATCATTTAGTGCATTAACTAAAAAAGCGTAATCTTCAATAAAAACAGTGTCTTTAGAATAACTATGGTATATTTTTTTTTTTAAATATTTTTCCTCAATCTTAGAAAAGAAATCTTCGGCTAATTTCAAATATTTCTTTTCTGGTAAAATATCATCTGCAGCAACTAGAGAACTTATCCATAAACAGTTTAGGTCTAACTGAGTTTTGTTGTCAAAAAACGGTTTTTTTCTTTTTGACCTAATTTTTAAAAGTTCTTTTACAATTTCATTATTTGACTTTTCCTTTTCAACTAATATTATTTTGTTCTCCCAATTCCCCTCTGGTCTTATCTCAAAATATTTATCTATACTATCCAATCCCTTTATTTCATCATAAGTATAAACGTAATATTTTCCTTCTTCTCCCTCACTATCAGCGTCATATGCAGAACCCAAAAACCCCTCTTCATTCAAAAAATCATTTTTTAAAAACTCAATTGTTTGCTCTAACTTATCTCTGTAATATTTATTTGGGTTAATTTTGCAGAATTTCGATAATAATAAAATGAATTGAACATTATCGTAAAGCATTTTCTCAAAATGTGGAACTATCCATTTTTCATCTACAGCATATCTTGCAATACCACCCTCGACGTGGTCGTATATACCTTTAGAGCATAACTGTTTAATAATTAATTTAACTGGTTCTAAGTATTTTGTTTCTTTTGATTTATTATAAAAGTAAAGCAATGTTTCAAAAATATTAAATGTTGGAAATTTTGGAGATCCCTTATATCCACCATTAATTGGATCTAAATAATTTAAAGAAGTTTCTAGGATAGGTTCGAGGTCTTGATTTAAAACAGAATTTTTTTTTAGATCTAAATTTTTTATAATTAAATCTTTTTGTTTAATTATATTTTCTCTTTGATCTTCATACGCCTGTGAAACTTTATTAATAACTTCTTTGAAAGATGGCAGACCATGTTTGGACTCTTTAGGAAAATAAGTCCCTCCCATAAATGGTACTCCGTTTTCATCTAAAAACATTGTAAGTGGCCAACCGCCGCCAGTCTGGTTGAATAATTGAAAAGAACTTTGGAAAATAAAATCTAAATCTGGTCTTTCTTCTCTATCAACTTTAATATTAATAAATAGTTTATTCATTATTTTTGCAGTTTCATTATCTTCAAAACTTTCATGGGCCATCACATGACACCAATGACAACTAGCATACCCAATACTTAGCAAAATTGGTTTTTTATTTTGTTTAGCGAAATCTAAAGTATCTCTAGACCAGATTTGCCAGTTAACAGGATTATCTTTATGTTGCTTAAGATAAGGGCTTAAATTATTAGAGAGAATATTTTTATCTATTTGTATCATCAAAAAAAAATTTTTTTATTAACAAAGATATAATCATTAAACCTGCGAACATCAAAATTGGTAAATAAATTTCTGGCGTTATAATTAGATCTATCATATTAAAATACTCTGCTTGTTCAATGTATGAGTTCATGCCTGCTCCAATAGTATTTAGAATAAAAAAACCAGGAATAAATCCAAAAAAACTTGCAAAAAAATAGTTCGTTTTTTTCATTCCAAATAAAACAGGAATTAAGTTTTGCAATCCAAAAGGAACTCCTAGTCCTCCAGAAAATCTATATATAAAGAAATAATAAAATTCATTTTTTTGAAACAGGTGAATATATCTCTTAAATTTTTTTTCTAAAATAGTTTTAACAATATCTCTAAAGAAAAAGTTACCAAGGGCATACAAAACTAAAGCCCCAATAGAAATCGAAATCACAGAAACAGCTGTTCCAAGCCACTGGCCAAATAAAATTCCAGAAAATATTAATATGGGTGATCCAAAACCCAAGAGTGAAACCCAAATAATTGCAAAAATAAAAAAATAAATTAAGTTAATTGCTATATTTGAGCTTATAAAAGTTTCTAAGTCTGCTTGAAGTTCTTTATAGTAAGAGAAATTATCTAGCCTATTGATTTCAATGCCTGTAAAAACAAAATACAAGAATGTAAATAATATGAGCAAGTAGGAAATACCCAAAAAAATTTTCAAATTTTTACTCATAATTTACCTGTACAATAGACAGCAATTAAAATATATACCTTAAATATTTATGAAAAGAACATATCAACCTAGCAATTTAGTGAGAAAAAGAAGACATGGTTTTAGATCAAGAATGGCCACTAAGACTGGAAGACAACTTATCGCTCGTAGAAGAGCCAAGGGAAGAAAAACTCTTTCTACTTAAAGATTAATGGTTAAGCTTGAAAGTCTAAAAAAAAGCAACCAATTCATAAAAGCGCTTAAAGAAAAAAAAGTTCATACTAATTTTTTTTCTATTTTTGCTGCCAAAAATTTTTTTAAACCAAAATACAAAGCTAATTTGCTTATTAGTTTTGTTATGAAAAAAAAAATTGGAAATGCTGTCAAAAGAAACAAAATTAGAAGAAAATTAAAAGCTATTGTTCAAAAATTATTAAAAAAAAGAGGTGCAATTAATAAGGATTACAC
>Ga0315315_10001707_pt1 | contig 20159 bp, 21 predicted proteins | sample M140m3416metaG_FD_203699 | JGI IMG/M metagenome (GOLD analysis project Ga0315315, IMG submission 203699) | Ammonia-oxidizing marine archaeal communities from Monterey Bay, California, United States - M1 40m 3416 | ecosystem: Environmental > Aquatic > Marine > Intertidal zone | place: USA...
AATGTGTCCAAGCAAATCCACAATCGATCAGTCCTTTGTCAACTGCATCTAATGTTTCTTTAACTCCAACAACAGTACCTGCTGGCATAATTTCGAACTTAAGTGAACCATCTGTTAAGTCAGATACATCTTTTCCGAAGTCTTTTAACATTTTAACTTCATCTGCTTTTGCACTGATTACAGTTTGGCATTTTAATGTTTTAGCGTTTGCTGTAGATATTGATAATCCAATAAATGCAACTAAACTTAAAACAACAGTCAATAATTTTCTCATTATTCCCCCGTTTTTTTATTATTAAAAAAATAATTATGTTTTATATGAATAGTAGAGTCAAATTAAACTAACTAAACATATAACCTGAGGTTGCATTAGAAGAATTGGTAATTGCTGGTAATCTGAATTATAAAGTTTTTTTGTGAATGGAAGAATTTGATTATATAATAATAGGAGCTGGATCAGCAGGTTGTGTGCTAGCGAACAGGCTAAGTGCAAATCCAAAAAATAAAGTACTTTTATTGGAGGCTGGTGGAAAGGATACGTATCCATGGATACATATTCCTGTTGGCTATTTTAAAACATTACACAATCCTAAAGTCGATTGGTGTTTTAAAACTGAAAAAGACAAATCAATGAATAATAGATCTATAAGATATCCAAGAGGTAAAACTTTAGGGGGTAGCTCTTCTATTAATGGATTGCTATGGATAAGAGGGCAAAGTGATGACTACAATAATTGGAGGCAACAAGGTAATTCAGGATGGGGCTGGGACGATGTATTGCCATATTTTATGAAATCTGAAAATAATGAATTAGGAAAAAGTGAATTTCATAATGATAGTGGTCCAATTACTGTTGCTAATAAAAGAATTAAATTGAAGATGTTAGATGAATTTGTAAATGCAGCGGCAGAACAAGGTATTCCTAAAACAGATGATTTTAATAAAGGTGATAATTTTGGTTGTGGTTTTTTTCAATTTACAACTAGTCAAAAAGGTTTGAGGTTAAGATGCAGCGCAGCAAAAGGTTATTTAAATCCAGTCAAAAAAAGATCTAATTTAAAAATAATTGTCAAAGCACATGTTCAAAAAATTAATTTTGAAGGGAAAAAAGCTGTTAGTGTAAACTATTATGTTGAAAATAGAATAATTACTGTAAAAGCTAATAAAGAAGTTATATTATCTGCAGGCTCAATTGGTTCTCCACATATTTTACAAGTTTCTGGTGTAGGAGATAGTTCTAAATTAAAAAGATTTAATATTTCTATAATTCATGAATTAAAAGGCGTGGGTAAAAATCTTCAAGACCATTTAATGTTTAGACCTATCTATAAAGTTAAAAATTTAAAATCATTAAATGGAAAGATTAATAGTATTTTTGGTAATGCATTAATTGGTTTAGAGTATATTTTTAAACAAAGTGGCCCAATGACAATGGGCGCGAGTCAAGTTTGTATGTTTGCTAAAAGTGATTCTTCTAGAGCTACACCGAATTTACAATGTCATGTTCAGCCAATAAGTACTGATATTCTTGGAGCAGATAAAATGCATGACTTTGATGGTATCACTCCTACTATTGCAAATGTTAGACCTTCAAGCAGAGGAGAGATAAATATAATCAGCGATGATAGTAGAGTAAATCCTAAAATAAAAATGAATTACTTGTCTACACAAGATGATCGATACGTGGCTGCGCAAGGATTAAAATTAATTAGAAAAATTATGCTTGAAACGAATACTTTTAAGAAGTACGAACCGGAAGAATATAGGCCTGGTTTACATATTAAGGAAGATGAAGATTTAGTAAAAGCTGGAAGTGAGTATGCCCAAACTATTTTTCATCCTGTTGGAACTTGTAAAATGGGCAAAGACGATGAGTCAGTAGTTGATGACAAGTTATCTGTGAGAGGAATCGAAAATTTAAGAGTTGTAGACGCCTCAATAATGCCAAATATTACCTCTGGAAATACTAATGCACCTACTATAATGATAGCTGAAAAGGCATCTGACATGATACTAAATAATCAAAAATAATGAATGAAGAACTAATTATATTATTACAGATAATATTTATTGATTTAGTTTTGGCTGGTGATAACGCAGTCATAATTGGTATGGTGGCTTCTCAATTTGAAGCCAATGAAAGAAAGAAAATTATTTTTTGGGGCATAGGAGCCGCAGTCATTTTAAGGATTATATTTACCTTAATAGCATCTTATCTTTTACAAATTAATGGTTTAAGACTAATAGGAGGATTATTACTACTTTATATAGTCTATAAACTTTATGTAGACGTTATAAAAGATCAAGGCAAACAAGAAGATATTAAAGTTGATAAATCATCATTGTTTAAAGCAATAATGACTGTAATGCTCGCAGATGTAACAATGAGTCTTGATAATGTAATTAGTGTAGCTGGAGCAGCTAAAGGTCATTATTATCTTCTAATATTTGGTTTAGCTTTATCAATTGCTTTAATGGCATTTATGGCAAATTTAATTGCTAAATGGATAAAAACTTACAAGTGGATTGCGTGGATTGGTTTAATCGCAATATTAATTGTTGCAATAGAATTAATCTATGTAGATATTAAAATATTTATCTAATGCTTAAAAAAATTAATCTTAAAGGTAAAACTGCTTTAGTTACTGGTGCAGGAAAAGGTCTTGGTAAAGCTTGTGCCATAGCTTTAGCTGAAGCTGGGGCGAGAGTAATTATACTAAGTAGAACTCAAGAAGATTTAGATAAAGTGAAAAAAATTATTAAAAAAACCAAAGGATCAAGTAAAGCATTTTTATGTGATGTGAAGGATACCTATACATTTAAATTAATACTTCAAAAAATTAATTCCCTAGATATTTTAGTTAATAATGCTGGAACAAATAGACCTCAGCATTTCACTAACGTTACTCAAGAAAATATGAAATATTTAACAGATTTAAATATGAAAGCAGCATTTAATATTGCTCAGTTATGTTCTCAAAAAATGATAAAAAACAAAAAAAGAAAAAAAATTGGTGGTTCAATTATTCATATGTCATCTCAATTAGGGAAAGTAGGTTGTGAAGGTAGAAATGTTTATAATATGAATAAGTTTGGAATTGAAGGTCTGGCTAGAGGTATGGCTTTAGAGCTAGCAAAATTTAATATAAGGGTAAATACAGTTTGTCCTACATTTGTTGAAACACCTATGGTGAAAGCTTTTTTTAAAGATAAAAAATTTAAAAGTAAAATATTAAAAAATATTCCTCTTGGTAGAATTGCTACTGAAAGTGAAGTAGCTACTGCTGTTGCTTTCTTAGCAGCTGATTCTTCTGCTATGATTACAGGAACTTCTTTAATGGTTGATGGAGGGTGGACGGCTCAATAATGAGAACAGTAATTATCACAGGAGGTACAAGTGGGATTGGTTTAAATTTAGCCAATTTCTTTTATAAAAAGAAATTTAATATAGCTATAGTTGGTTTAGCAAAAAAAACTGAAATAAAAAATTTAAAAAAAAAATTCAATATAGGAAAAAGTTTAATTTTAAACTTAGATCTGATTAAAAATAGTAATATTAAAAAAACTGTAAAATATACGCATAAAAAATTTGGAAAAGTTGATATTTTGATAAATTGTGCAGGCCTTCAACATGTGGCTCCAATATGTAAATTTTCTGATAAGATTTGGGATTATATTATCAATCTTAATTTATCTACTCCATTCAAGATGATTAAAGAAGTTTTGCCAATTATGAGAAAAAATAAATGGGGAAGAATAATCAATATTTCTTCTGTACATGGCACTATTGCTTCTCAATTTAAGGCAGGTTATGTATCATCAAAACATGGCTTGGTTGGTTTAACAAAAGTAGTTGCACTAGAAACCGCTAGAGAAAATATTACTTGTAATGCAATTGGTCCTGGATTTGTTGATACAGAGCTTGTTCAAAAACAAATCAAAGATATATCAAAAAAAAAAGGAATAAGTTTAAAAAAAAGCAGTGATGATTTATTAAGAGAAAAACATCCATCCATGAATTTCATTAAAAAAGATGATGTATCATCCTTAGCTTATTACTTAACAACCAACGAAGCTGATCAAATTACTGGATCAAATATAATTATTGATGGAGGGTGGACGGCTCAATAATGGGGTATTTAAAAGATATAAATTTAAAAGGAAAAACAGCTTTAGTCACAGGCGCAACAAAAGGTTTGGGTAGAGGTGCAGCTATTGCGCTTGCTCAAGCTGGTGGAAATATAATAGCTATTGGAAGAAATCAGACAGAATTAAATAGTTTAGGAAAGTTAATTAAAAAACTAAAAGTCAAATATATGTCTTTCAATTGTGATGTTAATGATTACGAGAAAATGCAAAAATATATAATTAGTTTAAAAAAATTAGATATTTTGGTAAATAATGCAGGAACAAACATACCTGAACCCTTTTTAAAAGTTAAAGAAGAATCAATGGAAAAAATTTTAGAAGTAAATACAAAGGCAGTTTTTAATGTTGCGCAATTGTGTGCAAAACAGATTATTAAGATTAATAAAAAAAATGGATCGATCATAAATATTTCATCAATTTTTGGTATAGTTGGTGGTCGAGACAGAACTGTTTATAGTATGACTAAATTCGGGGTCGAAGGTCTAACCAAAGGTATGGCTCTTGATTTAGCTAAATATAATATTAGGGTTAATAGCGTTTGCCCTAATATTGTGTTGACACCTAGAACAAAAAAATATTTTGCTAATAAGAAATACAATAGATACGTTAAAGATAGTACGCCCCTTAAAAAAGTAGTTACTATAAGTGATGTAGCAACTACTGTAGCATTTTTAGCATCAGATGCCTCATCTATGATCACTGGATCATCTATAATTATTGACGGAGGATGGACAGCAAAATGAGAGTTGTGCTCTTATTTTTAATTTTTATTTTTTCATTTAGTTGCTGCAACGCAGTAGAATTTAAAGGTAGCTTTGTTCAAGGTTCTTTTATTTTAGCTAAAACTAACCCTTCAGCAAAAGTTTTGATTGATAAAACCGCAGTTAAGGTTTCTAAAGAAGGTTTTTTTGTGTTTGGTATTGGCAGAGATAGAAAAAATAATATTATCATAAAAATTATCAATAATGATAAAGTGCAATTTATTGAAAAAAAAATTTTAAAAAAAGAATATAAAATTCAAAGAATTGATGGTCTTCCAAAGAAACAAGTTACGCCTCCAAAAGAAGTTTATGCAAGAATTAAAAAAGATAATATTTTAATAGGAAAGGCAAGATCGATTAATAGTGATCTTGATTTTTTTAAAGATAAATTTATTAAACCCCTTAATAATTCTGTGATTACAGGTGTGTATGGAAGTCAAAGAATTTTAAATGGTAAACCAAGAAGGCCTCATTATGGACTGGATTTTGCTGCTGACGAGGGTACTCCAATTAAAGCAATGTTAAGTGGGACTGTTACTCTAGCTGAAAAGGATTTATATTTTACAGGTGGTACAATAATATTTGATCATGGACATGGTATCAGCACACTTTATATGCACATGAAAGATGTCAGTGTAAATGTGGGACAACTAATTAAAAAAGGAGAAGTTATAGGAACAGTAGGTAAGACAGGTCGATCTACTGGGCCACACCTTGATGTAAGATTAAACTGGTTTGATGTGAAACTTGACCCAATGTCAGTTCTTAAATAAATGAAAATCATTAAAATTTTTTTTATAAACATACTTATTTTTTTGGCCACTTTAGCTACAATAGAAATTTTTTTTGGTTACTGGTTCACTAAAGATCATTTGGGTGGATATATGAGGGAACATAGAATGAAAAAAGTTCCTTATTCTCTCACTTACTCTGGAAAAGTTTATAATTATAACTACCTAAGGAACTATCATGGTTTTAGAGGTAAAGAGATTGAGCCAAGTAAAATTCAGGCAATTTTTATAGGAGGTAGTACAGCAGATGAAAGATGGAAACCTGATGAATTTTCTATTGTAGGTTTTTTAAATAATAAATTAGAAAATGATTCTATTAAGATTAAGATTGTTAACGCTGGTATAGAAGGACAGTCTACTTTAGGTCATTTAGCAAATTTTGAAAAATGGTTTCCAAAATTAGAAGATTTTAAACCTAAATTCTTTATATTTTATGTTGGAATAAATGATCACTTAAGAGCAAAATTAGATTCCAAAAATTTAAATGATGGACATGTGAAAAGACCTGGAAAACTAGAATTTTTTTATGATACTTTAAAATCAAACAGTATTTTTTATGACTCACTAAGAAAAATTAAACATAGATATTATACAAAAGATAAAGCTGTGATTTATGATTTTGATTATTCTGTAAAAAATTATACTAAACAGAAAAGGTGGGGAAATAAAAATAAATATAAATTCTTATCTTTTGAAGGTGCCTTAAATTACTACAACTTAGACGATTTATTATTAAAAAATAAAAGATTAACAGATTATTATTTAAATAATATAGACAGATTAGCTGAACATGCAAAAAAATATAATAGTACGCCTATTTTTATAAATCAGATTATGTCTGACGGTGCTTTTAATGAAAGTCTTTTTGCACTAAATTACACACTTATACAACATTGTAAAATTAAAGGATATGAGTGTATAGATTTAGTTAAAGAGTTGATAGGTCAACAAGATTATTGGTACGATGGAGTTCATACAACACCAAAAGGATCAAAAAAAATATCTGAAATTATTTACCCAAAATTAAAAAAAATTGTAGAAATAAATTAATCTAATTGAAATTTATTTTTGTAATCTACTATTAAGGATTTATCTTGATCTTTTTTATATAAAATAAAATCTTCACAAACCAATATATCTAAATTTGTCCCCATAAAACAATGAAATGCATCTTCTATAGAACAAACTATTGGCTCACCTCTAACGTTAAAAGATGTATTAATTAATATTGGACAATTGGTTAAATCATTAAATCTTTTTAGTAATTTAAAATATTTAGGATTTGTCTCTTCATGCACTGTCTGAATTCTAGCCGAGTAATCTACATGTGTTACAGAAGGAATTGAGGATCGCTTTATATTTAACTTATCAATTCCAAATAATTTATTGTCATCATCAGTCATTTTGATTTGTATATTTTTTTTAACTTCAGCAACTAAAAGCATATAAGGGCTGTTTTTATGAATTTCAAACCATTCAGAAACATGTTCACTTAGTATCGAGGGAGCAAATGGTCTAAAACTTTCTCTAAATTTTACTTTTAGGTTTAATTCTTTTTGCATATTCTTGGATCTTGGGTCAGCTAAGATTGACCTACCGCCTAATGCTCTAGGGCCAAACTCCATTCTACCTTGAAACCAACCTACGGTTTTTTCATTAGAAATTTCTTTTGCAACTTTATCGATAAGTTCTGTTTCACTTAATTTTTCAAATTCTGCTTTTAGTGATCTTAAAGATATTTCAATTTCTTTATTATTAAATTTAGGACCTAAATAAGAACCCTTCATTTCATCGCTATATTTTTCTCTGGGTTTGTTTAATTCCTTATACCAAAATGCTAAAGCGGCACCTAGAGATCCACCTGCATCACCAGCTGCTGGTTGTATCCAAATATCATCAAATATCTTATTACTTAATATTTTTCCATTAGCTACACAATTTAACGCTACACCTCCTGCTAAACATAAGTTTTTAATTTTATATTCCTTAGAAATTGATTGGGTTAATTTTAATATTACTTCCTCAGTTACTGCCTGAACGGAAGCAGCAATGTCCATATGAAATTGTGTTAATTTATCTTTCAATGGATTGCGAGGTTCTTGTCCAAAAAGATTATCAAAATTTTTATTAGTCATAGTTACTCCTGTAGCATAATCAAAATATTTCATATCAAGTTTAAAAGACCCGTCTTCTTTTAAATCGATTAAATTATCCAAAATAATGTCTTTATATTTTGGTTGGCCATAAGGTGCTAAGCCCATCACTTTGTATTCACCGCTATTAACTTTGAATCCTGTGTAGTAAGTGAATGCAGAATAAAGCAAGCCTAGTGAATGCGGAAAATGTATTTCTTTAATCATTTTAATTTCATTTTTTTTTCCTATTGCCAAAGTTGTAGTTGCCCACTCACCTACTCCATCTAAAGTGAGTATTAAAGCTTCTTCGAAAGGAGACGGATAAAAAGCACTAGCTGCATGACTAAAATGATGCTCTGAAAAATTTATTTTTTTAATATCATTAAAACTTTCATCATGCTGTTGAAGTTTTTCATATAAATAGTTTTTTTGAAACAATTTTTCTCTTAGCCAAATTGGCATTGATAGAGAGAAAGATTTAAATCCTGAAGGTGCAAACGCTAAATATGTTTCGAGTAATCTCTCAAATTTTAAGAATGGTTTTTCAAAAAAAACAATATGGTCTACTTCGCTGAGTTTAATTTTTGACTCTGACAGAACATACTTTACAGCATTATAAGGATATTTTGAGTCGTGTTTAACTCTTGAAAATCTTTCCTCTTGAGCAGCAGCAATAATTTTACCGTCAACAATTAAAGCTGCTGAACTATCGTGAAAAAAAGCTGATATTCCAAGAATAGAAGTCACTTAAAAAATAGTGTAGATAAATGGTGCTACTGCAGAGCCTTGGCTTAATACAATTAAAATTCCAAACAAAGCTAAAACTATTATTATCGGAAATAACCAATATTTTTTTCTTACTTTAAGAAACTCAAAAAATTCTTTTATAAAAGCTATCATAAAATTTGTATACTTTATGTGATATATAATTTATTTATTTTTAAAAATCTATGAAAAAGGTAATTATAATAAATCTTTCTATTATTTTCTTAATTATAATGGCTACAGAAACGACACTCAGGATTTTTTTAGACATTACACCTCAGGGAATTTCTAAAGGCATTATTGACGAAAATTCTTCAGAACCAAGATTTAATTATAAAAAAATAAATAAAGGAAAGGTTTTTGGTCAAAAAGTCTATACTGATGAAGATGGATTTAGAATCTCAAAAGATCATAATAATAGAGTCAATCAAAATAATCGAAATATTTATTTTGTAGGAGGCAGTGTAACTTTTGGCAGTGGTGTTAAACAATCTGAAACTTTTTCTGGACTTCTAAATAGGCAGCTTGGAGAATTTAATATTTATAATGCCAGTGTTACCGGAAGTAATTTAAAAAATAATATAGATATAATTAAAAAAAAAATTGATAAAAAAAATCTAGAAATGATTTATATAAACTTTTCATTAGATGACATACAAAATAACAATAATTTAGTTAAAGAAATAGAAAAGAAAAAAACAACAACAAATTCTTTTATGAATTTAATTAAAAAAAACTACTTTATTAAAAAAATAAATATTTTTATTCGATCTAAATCTGTTACATATGTTTGGGTTAAAGGTGTAATTTTTAATTCAGAAAAAAATTATTATTTGCACGCACTAAATACGTTTAAAAATAAAAGTAATTTAATTTCATTAAAAATACTTATGAAGGAAATCAATAAATATAATAAAGAATTAAATGATAAAATAAAATTTTTAATTATTCCCTACAGTTATCAGATAACAGATAGTAACTGTCAAAAAGAAGATTATGCGGAACGTATTATTGAAAAAAGTCTCAAAGAAAATAATTTAAAATATTTTAAAATTAAAAATTTCTTTTGTGGTAATAATCAAAAAAACAAAATATTTTTTAACCAAGACCCAAGTCATTTAAGCAAGTATGGTCATAACGAAGTTGCTAAATATTTAAAGTCTAAAATTAAATGAAATATCTTTCAATTTTTATATCTTTGGTTATATCAATATTGTCTTTAGAAATATTTGTCAGATATTCATTTGATAATGGAATGAATTATGAGATAGAAATGATGAAATATGCAAATAAATTAAAAATAATTTCAAAAGACAAAAATGTGGGAATTGAACATCGAAAAAACATTAAATCTTTTTTAATGGGAGCTGAGATTATTTTAAATTCTGATGGATTCAGAAATAACAAAAACGTTATTCCTGAAAAGAAAAAGATTTTAATGCTTGGAGATTCTATGACTCTAGGATGGGGAGCTAAAAAACCTTTTTCAAATATTTTAGATGATAAAATTAATAATTTTCAAATTATAAATGCTGGTATAGGTAATACTAATACATTGATGCAAATAGCAAATTTTGAAAAAAATTTTAAGAACAAATATAATTACGATATTATTGTACTTAATTTTTTTATTAATGATTTTGAAAAAGTTGAGATTATAAAACCAAATTTTTTAGAAAAATACTCTTATTTTTATACTTTTATATTAAATAAAATAAATATCATTTTGATAAAATTTAATTTAAAAAAAAGTTGGGAAACTTTTTATTCAGATAGTTATAAAAATAAGGAAATTCATCAAAAAACACTTAATAAAATTTTACAACTAAATTATTATTGTAAAGAAAATAGCATAAAATTTATTATTCATAATATTCCTGAATTGAGAGATCTTAAAAATTACAAATTTAAGAATGAAACAAAAATAATCAGTGAATTTTCGGTTAAAAATGATATTACTTTTTTAAACTCTCATTCAATACTAAAAAATTATAACCCTCAAGATTTATGGGTCACCGAACTAGACCCTCATGCAAATGACAAAGCTCATGATATAATCGCTGATTTTCTTTTAGATAAAATTGCTATTTACGTTAATTAGAATTGATTTTTCATAGTCCCGATTTCTTTTTTAACTTTTATCCAGTAGGATTTTTGCTCTTTATTTAATTTAAGACCAAGCAAATCTTTACCAAAAATTCTAACTAAAAATGATATTGGAGTTACGAAAATAAAAAAAACGATTAACATTACTATGGGCGCAATAATTTTACCTAATAGTTCACCTAGTTTGATCCAATATTTATTAAGTGATTTAAGTATCTTAGGGTAAATAAAAGCAGTTGCAAAAAAGATTATAGATATAACTGATGACCAAATTCTTAATTCTTGACCGTTTTTTAATGGCCATACTGATATTATTAGAAACAAAAATCCAAATATTATACCGAAATTTTTCTCAGGATTTTTATTTTTCACTATTTTTAATTTAAGTTTTTTTGAGGCTTCATGTCTTCTTTTTTAATTCCAGCTACACTTACTGGTTTTTTCATTGCATCTCTTCTAAATGGTTCCCCTAACTCTTGGTTAAGAATAACTTCTATAAAGGTAGTAATTCCTTTGTTTTGGTCTTCACATGATTGTTTTATAGCTTTTGTAGTTTCTTCCATAGTTTTTACTGTTACACCTTTTAAACCACAAGCATCGGCTACTTTTGCATAGCTCAATTCTGGATCTAATTCGGTCCCAACAAAATTATCATCAAACCACAAAATAGAATTTCTTTTTTCAGCACCCCATTGATAATTTCTAAAGATGACCATCGTAATAGCTGGCCATTCTTTCCTGGCACATGAACTCATTTCATTCATACTTATTCCAAAAGCTCCATCTCCTGCAAAACCAATTACTGGTGTTTTGGGACAACCAATTTTGGCTCCTAATATTGCTGGAAAACCATAACCACATGGTCCAAATAATCCTGGCGCTAAATATTTTCTTCCTTTTTCAAAAGTCGGATATGCATTACCAATTGCACAATTATTACCTATATCACTTGAAATTATAACGTCTTCAGGCATTCCTGCTTGTATAGCTCTCCATGCTTGCCTAGGAGACATCCTGTCTTTATCTCTTTCTCTGGCTTCTTTATTCCATACTGTGCCTTCGTCGTCATCTTCGTGATCTAAACTTGATAATTTTTGCATCCAAGCAGATTTGGTTTGATGAATTAAATCTTTTCTCTTTTGTCTATCTTTGTCTCCAGCTTTAGGTGATAATTTTTCTAGTAATTGCTGTGAAACCATTTTAGCGTCACCACAAATCGCAACCGTAACTTTTTTTGTTAAACCAATTCTATCTGAATTCATATCAACTTGAATTATTTTTGCATCTTTAGGCCAATAATCAATTCCATAACCTGGTAAAGTAGAAAAAGGATTCAATCTAGTACCAAGAGCTAAAACTACATCTGCCTTTGAAATTAATTCCATTGCAGCTTTAGATCCGTTATATCCTAGTGGACCTACAGCTAAATGGTGGCTACCTGGAAAGCTATCATTGTGTTGGTATCCTGAACAAACTGGAGAATCTAATTTCTCTGCTAATTTTACACAGTCATTTATTGCTCCTCCAATTACAACACCTGCTCCAGATAAAATCACTGGAAATTTTGCATTTGATAGTAATTCTGCTGCCTTACTTATTGCTTCAGTTCCACCTGCTTGTCTTTCTAATCTTACAATTGGTGGTAACTCAATATCTATAACTTGCGTCCAATAATCTCTTGGAACATTAATTTGTGCAGGAGCAGATCCTCTAATTGCTTTTTCAATTACACGATTTAAAACTTCTGCCATTCGTGAAGGATCTCTAACTTCTTCTTGATAGCAAACCATATCTTTAAATAAATTCATTTGTTCTACTTCTTGAAAACCACCTTGTCCCATTGTTTTATTTGCTGCTTGAGGTGTTACAAGCAGTAATGGGGTGTGGTTCCAATAAGCTGTTTTAATTGGAGTAACAAGTCCCGTAATTCCAGGACCATTTTGTGCGATTACCATTGACATTTTTCCAGTAGCTCTCGTATACCCATCTGCTATTAAACCACCATTAGTTTCATGTGCTACATCCCAAAAAGTAATTCCTGCTTTTTCAAATATATCTGAAATTGCCATGAACGCTGATCCAATAATTCCATAGGCGTGTTCGATACCATGCATTTGTAGAACTTTTACAAAAGCCTCTTCTGTTGTCATTTTAGTCATAATTTATCCTGTAATTAAATTTAAAAACATTCTTCCAATATATCAAAATATAGGCTATATCCAGTAGATATTTTATGTCACAGACTGATTTAATCATACACGATGAAAAAGATAATGTAGCGGTAGTTGTTGTAGAAACTACTAAAATTGGGCAAGATTGTAATGCTTGGATCATGGAAAATGATAAGACAGTAAAGATTAGCTCAATAGCAGAAATACCGTTAGGTCACAAAATTGCTCTTCAAGATTTAAAAGAAGGAGATACTATTTTAAAGTACGGACATGATATAGGTAAAGTTGTGAAATCAATTAAAAAAGGTGATCACGTTCATGTACATAACGTAAAAACAAAAAAATGGTAACATAAATGGAAATTCCAAAAAGTTTTTTAGGTTATAAAAGAGAAAACGGTAGAGCTGGTACCAGAAATCACGTAATAATTTTACCTGTAGATGATATTTCAAATGCTTGTGCAGAAGCAGTAGCAAATAATATTAAAGGAACTATAGCTTTACCTCATTCTTATGGAAGGCTTCAGTTTGGTGCAGATTTAGATTTACATTTCAGAACAATGATTGGGACTGGGAAAAATCCAAATGTTGCAGCTGTAATAGTTATTGGTATTGAGCCAAAGTGGACAAAAAGAATAGTTGATGCAATAGCTAAAACTGGAAAACCTGTCGAAGGATTTCATATTGAAAGAACCGGTGATATTGGAACAATAATGAAAGCTTCAAAAAAAGCTCAGGAATTTTCTCAATGGGCCTCTGAAAAACAAAGAGAAGAATGTCCAATGAGTGATTTATGGATTTCAGTTAAATGTGGTGAATCTGATACTACATCAGGACTTGCTTCCAATCCAACAGTTGGAAACTTAATGGAAAAATTAGAACCTCTAGGTGTTCATTTGTGTTTTGGTGAAACATCAGAACTTACTGGAGCTGAAACCGTTTGTGCATCAAGAGCAGCAACACCTGAAGCAAAAGATAAATTTATGAAAACATGGAATAATTATAACGATTTTATTCTTAAAGAGGCTACTGATGATTTATCAGAAAGCCAACCAACTGCAGGGAATATAGCGGGAGGACTTACAACGATTGAGGAAAAAGCTTTTGGAAATTTCCAAAAAATCGGAAATTTAAAATTTATAGATGTACTAGAGCCAGCAGAAGAACCAAAAAAAGGTAAAGGGCTATATTTTATGGATACTTCTTCGGCGGCTGCAGAATGTATAACATTGCAAGCTGCTGGTGGTTTTAATATTCATTTATTTCCTACAGGACAAGGTAATATTGTTGGTAATCCTATTGAGCCTGTCATAAAATTAACTGCTAATCCATTGACGGCTAAAAGTATGGGTGAGCATATTGATTGTGATGTTTCAAATATACTTTCTCGTCAAATGAATTTAGATCAAGCTGGAGATGAATTAATAAAATCGACTATTAGAACAGCTAATGGAAGATTGACTTGCGCAGAAAGTTTAGGACACAAAGAGTTTGTTATGACCAAACTCTACAGAAGTGCTTAATGTCAAAAGAAAACCAGTGTATTTTTTGTAATAAAATTAATTGTAAAATTATTGCTTCTTCAAATTTTTTTTTTATAATTAGAGACACTACTTATCCAGTCACTAAAGATCATACACTAATTATACCTTATAGACATGTCGATAGTTTTTTTAATTTATATGAAGAAGAATTAAATGAGTTGAACAAGCTTTTAAAAGAACAAAAAAATGAATTATCTAAATTAGATAAAGAGATAACTGGTTATAATATTGGAGTAAACGTTGGTAAAGATGCTGGGCAATCAATTATGCACTGTCACATTCATTTAATACCAAGAAGAAAAGGAGACGTAGAGGATCCTAAAGGCGGTGTTAGAGGAGTAATACCTTCTAAACAAAAATACAAAAAAATAAATTCAACTGATGCATAATGCGACCAAATACCATTATAATTAGAGATTAATTCGATATACGCACATTAAAATGATATCTGAACAAATAAAAAGTTTTATTTCTTTTATACCCGGAATAATTTTAGCTCTTGTACTTTACTTATTATCTGATGGCATAAACAATGTAATTGGAACTGAATTGTTAGGTTATGAAAAAAGTCCAATTTCTACAGTTATGATAGCCATTGTGCTTGGTATTATTATGGGTAACGCTTTTATTCCAAGACCAGGATTTAAAATTGGATTACAATTTACCCAAAGTTATATTCTAAAATTAGGTATTATTTGTCTAGGTATAAGACTTAGTTTTAACGAATTTATAAAATTTGGAACTATAGCAATTCCTCTAATAATAACATGTATTGTTAGTGTTCTCATTCTTATAAAATTATTAATTAAAAAATTTAAAATTTCTTCAAAAATGTCTTATTTAATTGCAATTGGAACCAGTGTTTGTGGAGCAACCGCAATAGTAGCTACAGCGCCAGTCATTAATGCAAAAAAAGAAGAGGTAGCGTATGCGATTGCAAATATTACCTTATTTGGAATTTTTTCAATGCTTGTATATCCATATTTTGCCAATATATATTTTGAAGGAAATTCTTTATATGCTGGTCTTTTTTTAGGTACAGCAATACATGAAACATCTCAGGTTGCTGCTGCAGGAATGATTTATGATCAACAATTTAATAGTCCAGAAACTCTTAATATTGCAACTGTTACAAAATTAATCAGAAATACTTTTTTAGTGATTATGATACCTTTGTTTGGATATTTGTATAATAGAGGAAACATGGAAAATAAAACGGTATCTATTTTTAATATTTTTCCTTATTTTGTTCTAGGTTTTATTGGAATGATTTTTTTAAGAAATATTGGTGATCAAATAATCCAAATTCAAAATTATGATAATGACATTTGGAATATTACTATATCCAATATTCAAAATTTAGCTAAAATTTGCTTAACAATGGCCATGGCAGCCGTTGGCATGTCAACAAATTTGGGTGAGCTAAGAGAAATGGGATATAAACCTTTCGTTGTTGGATTAATAGCAGCAATTACTGTAGGTTTTGTGAGTATAATTACAATGCAAAGTTTAGAAAAAGTTATTTCGTTACTTTAACGTCTACTAATTTTTTTTTTCTTAAGTCGCTAATTAGTTTTCTAAATCCAGCCGCCAAAGCTCCAAGGCCTATAGCTAGTAAAATTGCTAAGGCACCATATAAAAAAGGTGCTTCATTATTGAACTTTAAACTAAATTCAGCTAACACATTAATATCAGATTTAACAACTTGGGTTCCATTAAATTCCGTTTTATCTCTTAAGAAAGAATCATAAGCAATAGCCATTGCAACAAAACAAAGCAATAAAGCAAATAAAGATTTTAAATGAGAACTATCTAAATATTGTCCTAATTTTTGACCAAGCTGAACTCCAATTATTGATCCAAAAATTAAAGGAACAACTAAAAATAAATCAATTGATCCATAATTAAATGCATGAAGAATAGTTACAATCGCGCTTATGAATATTGTTACAAATAAAGATGTGCCAGGTATTAGTTTTACTGGCATACCGACAATATAAATCATTGCTGGCACCATTAAGAAAGCTCCGCCTATTCCCATCATGGAGGCGACGAAACCTACAATTAATCCTAGAAGAATTGGCGTAAATGCACTTTCATATAATCTAGATTTTGGAAACCTCATTCTCAATGGCAGGCCTTGAAACCAATTATGATCGTGTAATTTTTTTTTTGTTTGTCCTTTTTTTCTAGATTCTCTGAATGTATCAACTAACATTAAAGTTCCCACAATTGCTAAGAGATTCATGTAGAGAAGTGAAATGATTGTACTAATTTTTCCAATATCTGAAAAATATGAAAATGTCATCATGCCTAGAGTGGTTCCTGCTATTCCACCACACATAATCATAAATCCCATCTTATAATCTAAAGTGTTTTTAAACCAATGTGTTAAAGATCCAGATACAGATGTTGCTAGAATATTATTAACTTCATTTGGAACTGCATAAACAGGAGGTATACCCATAAATATTAAAAACGGTGTCATTAAAAAACCACCACCAACTCCAAAGAGGCCAGATAACACTCCAACTAATAAGCTTAAAAAAAGTAAAAGAAAGATATCTACGTTGACTTGAACAATTGGTAAATAAATTTCGAGCATGTCTTCTAATTTTTTATGCCTGTATAATTAGTATGTCAATCTTAATAAATTGTTGCGCCAAACACTTTAACAATGTCGTCCTCTACACCCAAGACTAATCTACCTAAAAATTCACCATTAACTGTTTTGCTAGTTTGTTTGAAAAGGACTGTTATAAATTGATCTCTTCTTATCGTTCCTAAAAATTCTTGTTTTTCAGATAAACTAGTTAATAATTTATTATTAGCCCACTGTTTTCCAAGTTCAACCTCGTTAGCTCCATAAAGCATTTGTGATGAAAAATCTTTTGTAAATCCACCGTAGTCTTTAATGTTAGATGATCTAACTAGGTTGTCCCAAATAGGTTTAGCTATTTCTTTAATTTCTTTATCAGTTTTATCTAGAAGCTTCATTTAACTTTTATTAAGAAGCTTTCTTTTCCTTTTTTTCATCCACGATATGGTAAACTGGAACTTTTTCCATCGTAAACTCCTTGGTTTTAGGATCTCTTCTAGAAACTGTTAAACAGTGCCAATTTTTATCATCCAGTTTTAAATGATCACCTCGATAGTAATATCCTGGCCAACGAGTTTCTTCTCTAAATTTTGTATGCTCAGTTACACATTGAGAGGTAATAGTTCTGTGTTTAAGTTCCCACGCTCTCATCAACTGGTGGTAATCTTCTGCGCCAACGTGTTCCAAATCTTCTTCAAGCCATTTTAGAAGCTCTAAACCTCTATTAAGCATATTTTCATTAGTCATATAATTTGTGGCTATACCACCAACGTATTCATCCATTATTCTTTGAAGTCTTTGTAAACCTTGTATTGGAGAAATATAACTTGGTGAAACTGTACCGCCCGTAATCTCATTACGTCCTACAGTATAATTTTCAAGAGGTTTATAAATTGTTTCTTTTAAATCTGAGCATTGTTTATCACTAACTTTTATACCTTCTGCTTTTTTATCTTCAATATATTTCACCGCAGCCTTTGCTGCTAATCTTCCTTCAGTAAATGAACCAGATGAAAATTTGTGCGCACTACCTCCAACAGTATCTCCAGCTCCAAATAATCCATCTACAGTTAACATTCTATTATAGCCCCAAAAATATTCAGGGGGAGAAAGATCTTCTGGTCCACTAACCCAAGCCCCTGAACATGTTGCGTGAGATCCCATAACATATGGTTCAGATGTTGTTAGTTCGGGATTTGTATATTTAGGATCAATATTTTGTGATGCCCAAACAACTGCTTGACCTACTGTCATACCAAGGAAATTTTCCCATCCAACTGTTTCTAAATGAGGATCTTGAAAAGCTTCTTTGGTAACCATATGAATAGGTCCTCCACCAGCCATTACTTCTTGGATAAAAGCGTGATTTCTTAAACAGGTTGGTGTTGGGTGGTGATCAATATATTCACCTACTAATTCTTTTGTATGATCGTACCATTTTTTTTCATAATTCTCTCCATTTGCATTTTGAGTATAAGTTTTTAAATGTAAAAAATAAGCTCCAACGGGACCATATCCATCCTTAAATCTGCAAAGAACAATACGATTTTCCATTTGAGTCATTTTTGCGCCTACAGAAATTGGTAATGCATACGCTGAACCATTACTCCATGGCGCGTACCAGGTTCTTCCCATGCCTTCACCCACTGCTCTAGGTTTAAATATATGCGAAGCGCCTCCAGCAGCTACGATAACAGTTTTAGCTCTAAAAACATGATAATCACCTGTTCTCATATTGAAACCAACGGCGCCACCTATTCTATTTTCTTTTTCATCATCCATCAAAAGATGAGTAATCATAATTCTATTGTAAATTTTATCAGCTGACTTTTTTGCTGCTTCAGCAACTATTGGCTTATAGCTTTCTCCGTGTATCATTATCTGCCATTTACCTTCTCTCAAATATCTACCAGTTTTTTCATTTTTCATCATTGGTAGTCCCCACTCATCAAACATATGCACTGTTGAGTCTACGTGACGAGCCATATCATAACCTAAATCTTCTCTAACCATTCCCATTAAGTCATTACGAGCGTAACGCACGTGATCTTCGGGTTGATTTTCATTCCATTGCATTCCCATATAGCAATTGATAGCATATAATCCTTGAGCTACAGCTCCACTTCTATCAATGTTGGCTTTTTCAACACAAACTATCTTTAAATCTCTACCCCAATGTCTTGCTTCAAAAGTTGCACCTGTGCCAGCCATACCTCCACCAACTATAAGTACATCACTTTCTTCGAAATGTGTTTTGACCTTTGCCATTAATAGTAAACTCCTTTTTTAAACGTATTTTTATTTATTGTTGGTAAATCACCATCTATATTTAATCCATGTGGCTCCGTATAAAGTATTTGAGAATTTATCTCTCCTTGGTTAGGCTTATCACCTTCAGCTAATTTAGGAATAAATTTACCCCAAGGTTTTGTTGTAATTGGTGAAACAAAATCTTTTTCTGTTCCGTTTCTAAATTTTATTTTCCATGAAATAGTTCCTTTTTCTTCTTCACGTCTTACTCTTACGCTGTGTCCCATCGGAGCAAAATCAGCGTAACCTCTAACATCAATAGCATGATTAGGACAAGCTTTTACACAAGAGTAACATTCCCAGCAAAAATTTGGTTCAATATTTTTTGCCCTTCTTATTGTTTCATCAATGTGCATAATATCTGAAGGACAGATATCAACACAATGGCCGCAACCATCGCAACGAGTCATATATACAAAAGTTGACATAATTATTTTTTTCCTTTCATTATTAATAGTGTTTTGGTTGTTCTCTTCTAATTCCTAAGCCGAATTGTTTTGGCGCATCAGCTAATGGTGGTAAATTATCTCTAGAACCATCAGCTTCTGCTAAGTTTTTTTGAATAGCTGCACCTGGCTTATAAAACATATGTGCAAATTTAGACCAATAAACTCCCCCAAATAAAATTAAATTAGAAACTATATATAAAACTAAAAATAAATAACTTAAGCCTGTCATTCCTGAATATTGAGTATATGACCAAGCTAAAGCGAATGTTGCACAAGCTAATAGTGCTAAAACAAATAAATCTGCTTTTATTATTCTGTACCAAGGATGTGCTTCTGCTAAGACATCAACTCTTAAAAAAAACCAAAACCAATAGCCACCT
>Ga0315315_10001709_pt1 | contig 20153 bp, 21 predicted proteins | sample M140m3416metaG_FD_203699 | JGI IMG/M metagenome (GOLD analysis project Ga0315315, IMG submission 203699) | Ammonia-oxidizing marine archaeal communities from Monterey Bay, California, United States - M1 40m 3416 | ecosystem: Environmental > Aquatic > Marine > Intertidal zone | place: USA...
GACCCAAAGCGCCCCTCCCACTCGGCCACAGCACCAGCGCTTACCCAGCGCTTCACGTCTCGCTCAAAGTCTGGGTCTGAGACAGTGAAATACTGTGCCCCGTGGTCGAACCTGTCGCTCTCCCTCCGTCGGGTACACACCCTCCCGCCTGGGCCACGGGACTTATCAAAGAGTACGACATCAAAGCCCCACTCTCGAAGCCGCTGGCCGCACGCCAGCCCCGAGGCACCGGCACCGATGATGGCAACCCTTGCTCTGAAGACCGACATGATCAGGTCAGAGTCTGGCGGCCGAGCATGGCGATGAGCTGGTCTTCTAAGTCCCGAATCTCAGCATTGAGACTCGCATATGCTCGCAGGTCGCCATCGCGCTGCACACCGACAGCCTCTACCCGCTTTCTGGCAATGGTCTTCTCGAGTTTCTTGGCTGGGTTGGCCTTTAGAAATCCAAACATGTCTCTCTCCTTATGAAATTAATACTCAATTGCTTGTCCGTCCCACGCATAGAAGCCACCTGACTGTTCCGAGCCCAGGCCAGCAATGACTTGGCTGAGGTAGGCGCAGGACTGATCCGGCGTGAACAACTTTTCTGGAGGCACTGACCGGGCGAACGGCTTCGATAGATCAGTGGCAACAGTACCTGGGTGAAGGGCGACACAGATGAGCTCTCGCCAGCGCATCGAGGCCTCAATGGCCACACCCTTTAAGATCATGTTCTGGGCAGCTTTAGAGGCCCGATAGCTGTACCAGCCACCGCTTCTGTTATCCCCGATGCTTCCGACTCGAGCGGACAGAGAAGCAAAGACTGAGCGACCCTGCCTGGGTACAGTGGGCATGATGTGCTTGGCCAGCAAGGCAACCCCAAAGGTGTTCACATCAAACACAGCGCGCATGACCTCGATATCGAGATGTCTCCACGTCCGCTCAGGTCCGAAAGAGTCTGTGTGCAGAATCCCTGAGCAATTCAGCACCAGGTTGGGTGTGAAATTTTCCTCCGCCATCTGACCCGCGAGACTCGCGAGAGACGTCTCGTCAGTGAGGTCCACTTGCGATGTGTAGTCAGCCCCACTCTCATCGAAGCCGCCTGATGTAGAAGTCGCCCACACCTCATGGGTCCCCGAGTCCGCCTTCAGGGCCCGAACGAAGGCTGCACCTACACCACCACGTGCACCCACAATGAGCGCTCTGACCGGTGCAGTGAATCCCATCATTGGGCGGCCACCGTACATCCATCGTCACCGCAGCGGCCCGTCAGACGCAGTCTATTCTTGGCGAAGGCACTGTACAGCTTATCAAAGCCAGGCTTCAGGCCTGGCCAGGCTGTCGGTGCAAAGAGAAAGCCAAGCCCGACTGCGGAGTAGAGCTGTCGAAACACCTCCATACCCTTGACCAACTCTCCACTGGGCAGGCGACCGTAGATCTCTGCCATGAGTTCCTCATGTGGCAGCCCCACATCTCCCATAGGGTCGAAGCCAACGGCCGAAATGTCGGTGAACTTTATCGCTTCACGTCCACGATCCAACCACCTGAGCATCTTGATCTCGCGGACACACAGTGGGCAGTCCCCATCAAAAAAAACTTCAAAGTCCACACCAACTCCCTTGTTATTCAAAACCTAATCAACTATAACATGTCAGGCACACTAAATTGCCGTGCATTGATAAATTCGCTGACCAACAGGTTGTCAAAATGTACTCAAAGCTCCTCGCCGCTCTCTCTCTCAGCGCACTCACCATCACAGATGCGTCTGCTCACAAGCCTTCGTACGCCAACAACCACACCGCGCCCGAGCTGGCATTCGAGGTCATCGATCCCGAGATATCCATCGCACTCTACGCTGAGATGACATGCACGGCCGAGACACTCTGGCTGCACATGGACACAACTGGAATCAGCGAGGTCTGGCTTGAGCTCGGCGTCCCCCAGCTGGAGCGGCTCGAAGACTACAAGCCTTCTCTTGCCATTGTGGCTGATGGACTCCCAGAGGCTGGTCTTGACGACTTGCCTTTTGACGTTCCCGACGGCATGGGCGCCACGGTCATTGACACATCCGATGTGGATGAACCTATCGACTTCTTCGAGCCTTTCACCCAGACCGATTCATGGATTTTGTACCGGGAGTGGGTTGAGGTTCCCGAGAATACCGATGTCTACCTGGTGGCTTTCAACCCTGAAGAGAGCACGGGCAAGCTCTGGGTCGCCGTCGGACTCACAGAAGACTTCTCTGACGTCGATGCATCTGACTTTGCGGAGTGGATGGAGAAGACTCAAGCTTTCCACGAAGTCGACGACGACGAGGACCACGCTGAGCTGGACTGCTCTCTGCTCGCCGATGATGAGATCACGGTACCGGCGGCCCCGGCATCCCCGGCCAAGACTGGCTGCTCAACCTCAGGTGGACCGTCACCATCCGTACCTGCCATCGCCCTCACCATCGGCCTGCTGTTTAGCGGTCGTTCACGTCAAAGACTTCGCTCATGAGCCTCGCAGCTCAGCTCTGGGGAAGCACAAACGAACGCATCCACACCATTGGCACGCTCTCCCTGGGCCTCAGCGCAATACTCTTCTTGAGCCTCGAGCCCGCCATCAAGCAGGAGGGCCTGCTCATCTTCACCACATTCGGTCTCGGGGCTGCCTTAATCGGCGTCGCTACGCTGCGAAATTCATGGGGGCGCTGGCGATACGACTCTGACACCCTGATCCTCCTACGAAAGACAGGACACTGGGAATTTGTCCACCACTCAGCGGTCATGGTCCTGGGCTGGTACATCAGCTGGCGCGGCCGGGTAGCCCATGTGGACTGTGGACGTTTTACAGTCCGCCGAGCACGTCCAGACGACAGACCGTCGGGAGGATCGACAGTCGCCCGTTGCTACGGTCTGTTTCGTGCAGCCTACTGGATGGCCTGCTCGAGCATCACATTCCAGACGATCTTCGGAATGTGCGCGCTTGCCTACAGCCTCTGGCTGCTCAACATCTTGTATTTCTACCAGCAGTCAACGATCTGACGATTCAGTCACCTGCTCTTTCGGCACCTGCAGGGTCTTCTGGAGTGGCTCGAGTGGGTAGCCCTTTGCGACGACCCTCTCCAAGATGGCGCCGTAAGACTCTTCACTCATTTCGGGTGTCCGACTGAGAATCCACAGATAATCGCGACTTGGCTGGCCGATGACCGCGTAGTCATATTCAGCGCCCAGATCGATGATCCAGTAGTCGCCCCAGAATGGCCAGAAGAAAGACACTTCGAGCTCCGCATTGTTCTGCTCATTCACCACGCGCGCAACACCAGTTGCAGAGATCGGTTCTCCGTCGAGCGCATACTTGCGGCACTCATTTAAGACCTCAACCTCGTTGTCAGCCCTCAGTGTGTAGGTCGCCGTTGTCCCGGTGCATCCTTCCTGAAAACGCTGCGGATAGCTGGCGATTTCGTACCACCGCCCCACATACCGATCGAGATCAATTCCATCCACAGCCTGTAGAGGGGGAAGTCCCAGTCTCTTGGTGGTACTCGGCGCACAGCCAAGGGCAAGAGCTGAGCTCAAAAACACAATCCGAAATGGGGTCATCATCACCTCTGTCCGGGCAATGCTCCGGATACCAGACACCTAACACTTTCGAGACCAAAATTCAGCCTAAAAAACCGTACATTTACTCACCGTAGACGTTAGACTGAGAGCATATAAGGTGTGAAAAATGTACTCACTAATTTGGATGGTCGGAATGTCAGTTTCATACGCAGGGCTTCCGCTCCACGATGCACAATGGTCGGTGGTTAACGACACCGTCATGGGCGGTGTCTCGGAGGCAGATCTCACACAGATCGCTGACGATGCAATGGTCTTCTCCGGAGACCTTTCGCTCGACAACAACGGAGGCTTCACTTCCACCCGCATGACCCTGGACAACCCAGACTGGTCGAACTCCAACACGCTCGTCCTCCGCGTCGAGGGCGATGGACGCGAGTACATCGCAACGCTGCGAGCCCGCGACCGCCGACTTCGCCGTGTCTACTACCGAGCCATGTTTCAGACTGAGCGTGACACTGAGCTGCAGGTCACCATCCCGTTCAGTGACTTCAAGGCCTATGCGTACGGCACTCCTGTTCCATCCGCACCCCCGCTCAGTGCACAGCTCACTCGGCTTGGGTCAGTGGGATTTATGCTCGCCGACAAGAACCCAGGAGAGTTCAAGCTGAAGATTCTCGAGATCTCGCCTACCGGCTCGGCCGACCTGGAGTCCGTCCCAGCCATACGTGATCCGGCCGGCATCGCGACGCTCTTCTCAGCAGCGATCGATGACGGCGTCCCATTATTCAACGGCGGTGATGCGGACCGGTGTGCAGATATCTACCAGACTGCTGTGGTTTCGGTACTGCTCCTCGCTCCAGACCAACTCGATGATGCCGAGTTTCAAATGCTCACGGACGCGCTCCGGACTGCCAAGTCAACGGTCAGCCAGTCCGACAGAGCCTGGATCCTCAGAAGAGCGATGGACGGCGTGATGTCCGGTATGAGCTCCCGCTAAAAAGACGACCCCACTCAAGCGGAAGACTCGGGCTTGTTGACTCGGGCCGCCGTGCGTATGGTATTTTAGTCCATCAGGAGAGCGGCCCACATGCGACACATGATTCTAATTTTGCTCATTGCTTGTGGCGGTAACGGTAAGGATGGCGATGGCTCGGGAGAGCATGATAGCGGGGAGACGCCCCCTGCGAGTGGACCATCAGATGCGGATGGTTCGGCCACCGATGACACGGGTGAGCCCACTGATTCCGGCTCAGTCGATCCCGTCAGAGAGATAGTATCGGCCCAGCTCGATGTGACCGAGAAGCTGCTGTTCACGACACCGGACGAGACTCAACAGCACCGCTTTCGCTTCATTGTGACCTGGAGTGACGGCACCGAAGAGCGACTTGTAGAGGGTGTGGAGTGGATCCTCAACGACGTCCACATCGGAACATTAGACGACCACGGACTCTTCATCACGAGCAACGATCAGGGTGGCAAGGCACAGGTTGTCGGGCGCCTCGATGACTTCTGGGCGAGCGCAGATGTCACCGTCAAATTTACAGGCAGCCACATCCCCGAGGGCTTCGACATCAGCGTCTTTGATGCGCCAGAGGTCACTGAGGGAGGCAGCGGTATGACCTACCCTCCCGATGGCGTGATGATGCCAAAGAACCAACCGTCCATCAACTTTCAGTGGCAGAACCTTGGCGGTTCAGCCTACCGGCTCCACTTCGAGTCTGAGGTGACCGAGCTGACGATCTACTCCACCGAGCTGAGCTGGATCTCTGACGATGAGCTGTGGCCAGTCATCGGTCGCTCGAATGCAGGCCTCGAGGTCACCAGCACCCTGTCCGCATATACAGGCGACCAGGTGGTGGTGAAGGACCCACAGACAATGACCATCCAGGACCTGGAGGCCACGGGATCCATTATCTACTGGACTCCCACGGCACAGGGCTTGATGGAGATACCATACGGCGAGCCCGCGGAGAGCTTTCTCACGGTGAGCGAGACGGGCCACTGTGTCGGCTGTCACGCCATCTCGTCTGAGGGCATGGTGGCCTTTGTCTACGACAGCTCATCGAGTCCGCTGGGAATGAAGACCATCGACGGTCTCGAGGATGTAATTCCCTACGGCACGGCAGGTAACGCCAACTACAAGACCTTCTCTCCCGACGGGCAGCTCCTGCTGACCAACCTGAACAGCGTGCTCAGCCTGTTTGACGGCATCACGGGCGAGTACCTATCGAGTCCTGTGATCGAGGGCTCAACATGGGTCAACAACATGGACTGGGCACCTGACGATAGCTACCTGGTGTTTGTCGACTCCCCCGCCGCAAGCGGTGACCTGAACTTCTCCGGTGGCACAATCAAGCGAGCTGTCCACATGGGAGACGGTGAGTTCGGGCCCTCCGAGACCATCGTGACCCTCGCTGACATCGACCCCTCCTATGGCTTCACCAATCTGTACTACCCAGTGGTGTCACCCGATAGTCAGTGGGTCATGTTCAACGCCTCAACTGGCGACAGCTATGACGACCCTGACGCGACCATGTTTGTGGTCCCTATCGAGGGCGGCGTACCGATTGAGTTGGCCAAGGCCAACGTCTCAGCCTCATCTGGAAATTCACTGCCGAAGTGGGCACCGGCGACATCCGGAGATGACTACTGGTGGTTCGCCTTCGCCTCTCGTCGTGCCTACGGTGGCGTGACCTCAGGCATTCCCCAGATCTGGCTCTCAAGCTTCGACCCTGCCCTGGCCGCGACAGGAGTAGATCCAAGCTCTGATGCGGTCTGGCTCTCGAACCAAGATCCGAGCCAGAGCAACCACATCCCCCTGTGGGTCGACTGAGCATACAGATCAGTCCAGATGGTCTACCAGACTATATGTTCATAATTTTCGAACAATAGGTTCGAAACATACCGCTTTTGGTGTTGTTTCGACTGCCTTAGCGTTGATTGTCCAAGGAGGAATCTATGCGTCAATCAGCCATTCTTTTTCTTACACTCGCCCTCGGTTGCACAGACTACGATCTGAAAGCCCTCTCCGGTGATGAGTACAGCGGAGACGACACTGCTACACCGCTCATGGATGATGCACCTGAGCCCGAGCCCGAGCCCGAAGAAGAAGATGATGACTGTGTAGAAGGAAGCACCGCCTTCGACATTGAAGAGGTCTCTGCCCTCCAAGATGCATTCGGCCTCCCACACGTCCGCGACGGCCTCACCCTCGAGGTCGACGGCGCCAACATCGAGTGGGGCACCAGCTGGCGTCCAATGGCCGTGAAGGTCCTGGTCATGTATCCAGAGTGGTACTTCGAGTACTACGATGACTCCAACTCGCTGACCGTAAACTTCTATCCTTCAGGCACCCCTTCAGGTGTCACACCAGCCACCAAGACCGTCTTGATCCGCAAGGCTGACCTGGACTGGGAGCCACTGCTCCTTCCACCCGATGCCGACTGGTCTGGCGATGATCGCAACCAGGTTGCTGCGTGGCTCGAATTTGATCTCAGCGATGTGGTCCCTGAGTCTGGCTACACGAGCACTGACTACTTTGTATCTCTGGGTTGGGACTCAATGGGCTTCCCGAACGTTGGCTACTCCAACTTTGAGCTCAACTGTGCTCAGAACTGGACGGACTACAGCAGCGGATCATACGTCCAGAACTCTGGCCAGGACTGCTCATGGCCGATGATGAAGATCGAGATCGAGACCATCGCTAACGATGAGTGCGAGTGAGTTCAGCTGGGAAGCAGCGAGACCCCAGCGCCCATGAGAACGAGGAGCAGAATCAGCCCACCAACGAGCAGCGCGTAGTTTCTCCAGGCCCGCTTACGGCCTGCAGCGAGGGCTGCGAGCTTCTTTGTTGAGATCCTCTTGAGCACCTCGACACGCTCGTTACCTGGCCCCTTGAGCTCACACAGCTCGACGATACTCGCCAGGCGAGAGCCCAGCACCTTGTTCATCTCCATTGCGCGCACATCGCTAAGCTGAGCATCGGGCCGAATCAGCCCGAGAGCCTGTTCTCCAGCAGCCAGCAAACCCTCGAGAGTTGTGGGCATAAAGGCCGCACCCCAGAAGGCCTTCGACTTCTGAGCCGCCAAGCCAGGCAAGAGCGTACCGAGACCGGACTGCCCCATCCTCGACCATGCACGACCAAGCTCCACAACCGCCTTGGCCTCGTCAATGGGATCAGTGACCGTCCGCAGAACCAGTCCACAGAACTCACAGATAACCTGGGTATCACTGACACCTGACCCACAGCCTGTACAACTCGCCATCACGCACCTCTGGTTCGAGAGTGTAGATACATCAAGCCCGGCGGGTCAAATCACTCGCCGTACAATCGACAGCCGAGATTAAGAATCGACCCGCTCAGTGGTGAGTGTCGACACCCGCCAAACGCGTGGAGGTGTGTGCACTGACCTCTTCCGAGTGATGCTCTGCGAGGTGCTTAGACAGCCAGTCAGTCCCATAGTCGTTCTGCGGATCTCGATAGACTGCGTGAATGTGGTCAGCATTCCTCGTGTGATCAAACTCGATGAGCACCCGGGGACCCTGAATCCTGTAGTACATCATCGAACCAGGCTCAGTACCGCCCATCCACGCGACCGATACTTCATCGAGGGTGTCGAAGATCTCAGACATGCGCTCGGCGGCGTGAGCCTCACTCAGATTACCAACGTAGACCGCGACCCAGTCCATGAGCGCTGCGCGCTGAGCATTGTTCAGAGCGCTCGCAGGCACACCCGCAGCCTCCGGCCAAGATGCCCGTACAGACGTGGGTCCGGCCATCAGGTCAGGGTCTAAATCAGCACCCAGCTGAGCCATGCCAAGCTGAGTCTCATCAAGGCTCGCCATCCATGCAAACGCCAGATCCTCTTCTTCAGCCATTGGGGATAGCCCTGCATGCTCGCCAGAGGCCCAGGTCTTCGGAGTCGTGCCCCACAGCGACGGTGAAAATGTGACCTCGCTGCCAGACACGGTGAAGTTCAGGGCGAGATGATGGCCATCGAGTTGCCAACCCCAGGGGGACTCAACCGACGGCGTGCCGAAGAAAGTGAAGAAGTAGTTTCCTGGATTCGCGTTGGGGTCGCCGTCATCCCAGAGGAGCTTCTCCATCTGAATGATGGCGCGAGTCCGCTCGATCCCAGCAGCACTCAGCGATGCCCGAATGAGGTCCCAGCCAAGGGCGACGCGTTCTTCATTCAGCTCTCGAAACCCCACGCCTGCCCGAGCATAGACAGCATGAGGCAGATTGGACCAGTCTGACCGCTCGGCGTCGGTGAGGCTGTACTGGACCTGGCTTCGCTGGTAGTCATCGAGCCCGACAAGGAAGGCCGCAGCTGCTGCAGTCAGCTCAGCGGCAGCAGCAGCGCGGTCCACTTCGGAGGAACCATCCCACGAGGGCTGTGGCCCGGTGTCCTCAGGCGTCCCGCCGTCGCCAGAAGCGCCCGAGTCCCGGTGCTGATCAGAGTGCGTATCCGTCGGGTCAGCACTCGATATCTCCGCGGACGTCTTGTCGTCTGAGTCACAAGCACTGAGCAGCAAGAGTAGGACTGAAGTACGGGTCATGACATCGGCTATCGCACTCTCACCCAGCGCGGTAACCGGACCCACCCAGTTCTACTGCACTCCACGGAGCGCCGCCGCCGCAGCCGCCGCCTTGTCTGGCTGGCCGAGCTTCTCCCACTGATCCAGCGCCACCTCCCAGGCACGACTCGCCAGCACATGGTCACCTCGCTCCTGAGCAAGCTGAGCAGCCAAGGCTGACAAGGTACCGAAGTCGACATCAACCATCTTGGTCTTCAGGAATACTGTGTCGAGCTCAGAGAGTTCTTGTCGTGCTCGCTCGAAGTCACCCTCATCGATCAAGCAACTCACCAGAGCCATGCGCACTGCCGTCATGGTGTAGACCTGCAGGTCCTTACCGCGTGCTGCAAGGACCCCATCCAGGGTCCGGCGCGCTTGCTGGAAGCGTCTCTTCGATACATACACAATGCCCATGTTGATGCATGCGTCCAGAGCCACAGAGTTCTCGCAGTTGTCGCCGCGCATCTTGGCCTCCTTGTAGGACGCAATGGCGGCATCAAGGTCTCCCCGGGCACGATGAAGCTCACCCTCACTGAGGGCTACGTGGGCCACACCTTTTCGAGAACCAATGGCCTCATAGCGCTGCCGAACCATCAATAGAATCCGCTCCGATTCATCATAATTACTGGTCCGAAGGGCGATCTCGGACAGATTGTACTGAGCCTGAGCGGCACGCACCAGCTCACCGCGTGACTCGGCGACACGCAGCATCTGTCTCGTGGTTGACCGTGCCATATCGAACTCACCCATTCGTGCCTGCATGCCGGCCTTTGCATACAGACAGAGGGTCAAGGTGGGTGCCTCTGACTGCTCAGCGAGCGCGAGTGCACGGTCGAGAATCTCGAGTCCCCTGCTCATCTTTCCTTGGTCAAAGTAGACATAGGCATAAGAGCGCAAGATACGAGACTGACTGTGCTGATCGTCGAGTTCTTCTGCCCACGCGTTCAGGCGCTCAAAATTTCTCTCGATGTACTCCGTCCGCTCTCTACGCGTGGGCAATAGATTCCATCTGAGTATCTCGCTCCTGAAGACGGCCAGACAACGCGGGCCCAAGTCGAGCTCCCGCACAATTCCCTCGCGCAGCGCGAAGATCTCATGGGCACCCCCTCTCGTGCCCGTGTCGATCTCAACCTCGACTGCACGCGCGAGGGGCTCGAGCGCCTCGGTGAAGCGGCCCGCCTTTGCAAGCAGCCGTGCACGCAGACGAACAGATCGCTTGTCATTGGCGAGTGCATCTGCAGCAGTCGACGCCCAGTGAGTGGCCCGACCTCGGGCCTCACTCCGGAGTGTGATGGCCGTACGAAACATCGCGTGCGCAAACTCAAAGGTGCCTTGAGCTGGGTTGACGATGAGCAGCCTCAATCGAGCCATGCGCTCAATTAGTGCCGTGGGCTCTGGGAGATTGACGAGGCTCAGCGCTCGCTTCCATGCAGCCTGCTCCACCACGTTGCCGAAGACTGCAGCCAGCTCGATGGCACCAACCGCCTCCCAGGAGGTATCGCCGCAGACGGTCTCGAGGCGCTCCACCCACATATCCAGCATCGAGGCTGGCGCCTGAATCGGCACTCCCGGCTTAAGGATAAACCCCTTCACACCAGCAATAAGAAGATCTTCATCCACCCAGTGACCCACGAGCTGGACGGCAAACTGAGGGTTCCCCCCCGTCTCTTTCTCGACCTGAGCCGCCAGAGAGGGATCGAGTCCGAGGAGCTCACGCAGTAGAGCGATTCGGTCCTGGCCTGGGAGCGGCTTGAGGGCGATGGCCTGGGTGCGGGCGTGCTGCCTGAGCGCCTGAACCTGCTCTCTGTTTGGGTTGTCCGCCATGTCCAGCGACTGTGAAGAGGCCAGACAAAAGATGGCTCCAGTGGCGGCGTCGAGGAGCTGCTGAACCACCGACTGGGCGGTGCTGTCGTCATGCAGATCTTCAATCATGAGCACGATGGGTCGGTCTGCTGCGAGCTTGGTCAGGTACCAAGTGAACAGCGTCAATTGCTCATCTGTTGTGCTGAAATGAATGCGTAGGTCGGAGCCCTCTGGCTCGACCTCATCAGGCCGGGCGAGCTGAACCAGCGCTGCAGCTGTACCCCGATCACCGTCACCCAGGTGCTCGAGCGAGCTTTGAACTGCATCCACGGCTTGGTCACGAGAGAGTCTGCCGATACGAAAATGCTCTTTGAGCATGGTCCCGATGCGACCCAGCCCGTCTGCACCCTGGTCAGCGGGCAGGGCGAGCGTCTGAGCCTGACCGAGCTCATAAGCGCGCTCAGCCAGCCAAGTCATCAGCGTAGACTTACCGACGCCATTGGGTCCGTCGACGAGGGTCAGTCGCGGCTGACCTGTTCGCTGGCAGTCTCGAAGTCCAGACCACAACATGTTTCTCTCTTGCTCTCTGCCGACCAGTGCTACTGATCTGAGCCCATACAGCGCAAGGCCTGCCCCGTGGAGATGGCGCCTGGGCTCCCAGCCGCCTCGCCATGACTCTGGAAAGGGAGGGCGAGCACCTGAGAATTCATGAACTGGCCGGGGGTGCTCTGGAGAGTCAGCGGCACCTGCACTCAGCGGATCAATCGACTCTGCATCGACATTCGGCACCAGCATGGTCGCTCTGTCCCAGATCTGTGAATCATCGTCGAGGGTCAGGTCACTCGTGTCACCGAGCACGGACGGAAGCTTACGGAGTGCCCAACTGGCATCGGCTGCATGCAAGAAACGGTCTAAGGGGTTTCGCTCCATCGCACGCTGCAGCCAGGTCTCAAACTCTGGCGGGAGACTACAGGTCGCAATGAAGGGCTTCATCTCGCCACGGAGGTGTGCCTGTAGGACTTCCTGGAGCTCTCCGGAGTATGGGGGCCGGCCGGTAGCGAGCGTCCAGCCCAAGGCCCCTACAGAGTAGATGTCGGACCAGGGCCCCTGGCCTCGACGACTGCCCCGAATCTGCTCAGGCGACATAAAGCCCGGTGTTCCGGTGAGGTACTCGGTGTTGCTGGTGAGCGAGCGAATGTGGCGGAGTGACTGGGCCAGTCCAAAGTCTGTGAGCTTGATCTGACCCGTGACGTCATCTCTCAGCACATTCCCGGGCTTGATGTCTCGATGAATCAGGCCACGGGCATGGGCATGGGCGAGTGCATCAAGCACATCGAGGAGGATTCGCTGAATGGTGGGCCAGTCGGTCTTTCCTGAGAGCTTTCGAATGCTCCCTCCGCCCACCTTCTCCATCGCCAGCCACGGGTTTCCTACAAGATGCGGGTCATCACCAGCCTCAGCGAGGGTGAGCTTGCCGTGGTCAAAGACTGCGGTGACATTGGGATGATTCAGCTGAGCGGCAGCGCGGACCTCGAAGGCAAAGGACTGGTCCAGCGATACCTCGTGTAGATCGTTTGGCTTGAGCACCTTGATGGCAACGGGCGTTCGGTCCCGGTGGTGCCATGCATGGTAGACAACAGCCATCCCCCCTTCTCCGAGGGGACCGCCGAGCTCAAAGGGACCGATGAATTGACCAAGCCGCATCGGCGTCATTGTTCACCATATGGTCTTGTCTTGGCAGGTCTTTTTTGCTGAGAAGGCCAGCGTAGCCAAGTCACATGCGACCACATCAGGACTCAATCGATTCTTTAGCGGCGCCTTAAGGGCATCCCCAGGCGAAGCTCCATGTGTTGGCCGCCGCGGTGCTGTCACTCGCTTGCATGACATCGACACAAGAGAGGTCCACGATTGACTTGGCCTCGAAGATGTCCTGCCAGCCGAGCGGCTGTGCCCTACCCTCGACAACATTCGCTGTTCCGCTGCCAATCAACTCAGCGAGTGCGCTGGGGTCAGTCAGCAGCATCGCAGCAGGGCCGTACTCTTCGAGCACGCCGAGGCCCAGCTCTGAGGGTTCTCCGTGGTCGATGAGTCCGCTGCCGTCGTAGATAATCATGTGGTCGTTTGAGAAGCGGTAGCCAACAACCAGCCCACCTTCGTCGTCATAGAGTGTGACCCGTCCTGAGGCCTGCTCAGCGCCGATGGAGACGGTGAAGGCCTCTCCATCGACAGCGATGTCGTACTCGCTGATGTCACGGTATTCCCGACTCTTGCCCACCAGCTCCAGGTGCACTGACTGCACACCAGGGGCCTTGAGTTGACTCGCCGGCGCGGCGGTCAGAGCAGAGCCTGCGTGAGCGAGTGACGAAGAGGTAGAGAGCAGCGCAACCAGGAGGAGATTCTTCATGAGGGGCCCGTTGAGATTGACTGGAGTCGGTGTGGGGTGGAACATTCACAGCACCTAAAGGGGCCCAGATCTCAAGAGTTTCACTCCATGCGCAGATATTTTGGGCATGAGCGTGTCGGGCCACCGGTCACGCTCGGGAATGCTCAACACAGACTCGGGCCAACGCGGTCTCCAGCCAGCCGTGGAATGGATATTCTTATAGAGTTCAGGTAGAGCCCCCAGGCTGATGACGCTTGGTCTTCATTGAGAGCACGCATGACGACAATCAATTCAGACGAGGCCCGTCAACAAGCCCCTGGTGGGTGGGGCCTGTTTCGACGGGAGAAGCGAAGCCATCTGGACCTTGGGTTGGCAGTGGGCAGTCCGCTTGTGGCGGTGGCCGCCTTCGCCCTCAACATGGGGTGGGTGCGGGTGATGATGTTGTTGACGACACTTCCGCTGGTGATGTTGCTGCTCAGCCTGATTCTTGGACTTGTCGTCTACTGGCGACGGTACAGATCTAAAGTCTTCAGTGCACTGTGCATCACTCACCCGCTCTCGTACATACTCCTGAGTGATGTCGGCGATCACGGGCCCTGGCAGATCTTCTTTGGACTGGTATCCATCTCACCTGCTTTTAGCGCTGTGGGTGACGTGCTCTCAGTTCTTGCCGTTGTCTGCATGGTGCTCACCTTTGGGCTTGCGCTGACACTGGGAGTGCAGACTTGGAAGCGCCGGTGAAGCGGGCTCGACTCCCGCCGCCTCCACCATCTATTGTTCAGTGAATTCGTATGTCTACGAGTACACCGGGGTCGCTCAGGCCCCTGGTGTGCTCCTTTCGTGTCCAGAATCTTCGGCCATGGGCGCTTCCAGTCAGTCTGTCTCATGCCCACACTGGAGATCTCAGATGGACAAGAGCGCTACGTGAGAGCCCGCTTCCAAACCTTCGACAGCCCGGCTGATTCGGTCACTTACCACGGGGCGCTGCTGAGCCAAGATGACCGCTACGGAGCCGCACAAGTCCACCGAAGCTCCTGGCGGGGCTTCCTGGATGCACTCGCGCCGGTCTATGCCAGTGACCCTCGCTATGCGCAGCGAGTGGGCTGGCTGATCGAGCGCTATGAGCTGGATCACTGGGTGAGTGAGCTTGCGCCCCACAACGCCTGAAACGGCAACCAACAGGAGGTGCCTGCGGCTCGAACCAGCTGTGGTGCGCTCGTATTCTGATCGGTGAACCTTCGAGGATCTGTGTCACTCAAAGACAGAGAGATTGCCTTGGGAAGGAGTCCAGTCGATTCGTGTCTGCTGAGCAGATCCAGACGTGATGGAGCTGCTCTGGACTCGCTCACCTACGTAGTAGCGGTTCCGGATATATTCCACGCCTCCCTCCTCATCTCGAATGAAGGACAGGCCGTCGAAGGAGCCGTCTGGATAGCGCATCACGAAGTTGTCGGGACGGACCGCCTCGAGCCGCGCATCGTAGTCGATTCCTGCTTGATCAAAGGCGGGAACCTCCACGAGCAGACCCGACTCGTCTGAAGTGATGATGAAGGCTCCGATGTTGAAGTCATTGTAGTAGCTGCCCACATAGTCCGAGAGTTCAGTGGGAAGCTCTGTGGTCACAGGCGAGCCTTGACTCAGAGAGGGAAGATCGAGGGCCATCTCGACGCTCTTGGACGGTACCGCCGAGTCTCGATTGATGATCGCCATCACCCCAATCTCCAGTTCTGGTATCAGGTACATATGCGCCGAGCTGCCGTACACGGAGCCGACATGCGAGATCATGGTGAGCGGATACTGGACGCCCCCGATCGTGATTCCAGTCTTCACATTCAATCCGTAGCCATAGCCCTTCGCTGGAAAGCCTTCTTCGCTGTCGACCTGCAGACTCGTCATCTGCTCATGGAGCTCTGTGGACAGGACCTCTGAGTCGCCGCCCATCAAGAATAGACCGAGCTTCGCCAAGTCATTCACAGAGGACCAAGCGCCCATTGCGGGCCACAGCTGGGACGCCGCAAAGCCCTCGGCATCCATCTCCACCTCTACGCCGAGAGCTTCAGGCCAGTGGGTCGTGACCCCGATGGCGTAGTCTCCACCTGCGACCACATCGCTGGTGCTGAAGGTGGTGCTCACCATGCCCAGCGGCTCCCAGACCCGCTCCTCCATATTGGTTCGAAAGTACGAGTCTGTACACAGCTCTACGAGCCTTCCCGCCACGATGAAATTGGTGTTGGAGTAGTTGTACATCCTTCCTGGGGGAGACAAGAAGTATCCATACTCCAGAAAGTGAGGAAGGAACTCCTCAATCTTTCCGTCTCCGTCGTCACCGGTCTGAAGCTGGTAGTCCGCCAGTCCTCCGGTCATCCTCAAGGTGTCGGCTACGGTGAGCTGGGCGGCTATCGTCGGCTGCTGCTGCATCACAAAGTTATCGATATAGCCATCGACAGAAGCGCTCAACTCGAGACAGCCGCTCTCCACCTGCTGCAGAGTAGAGATCGCCGTCATCGGCTTGGTCAGAGAGGCCACTCGAAACAGCGTGTCGGCAGTCACCGGAGCACCGCTCTGGGTGTGGGAGCCGAAGCCTTCGCTCCACAGCAGCTCACCGTCTCGCACGACAGCCATCGCAAAGGCGGTCGCACCGGTTGCCTCAATGTCTTGCGCAATGGCCGCCCGAAGCTCAGTCTCGAAGTCCTGCGAGCCTGTGTCGAGAACTTCCTCAGATGAGCAGGCCAGCAGCAGCAGTGAGAGCATGGGTATTTCCTTGGGTGACTTGACCCTCGTACTGCTAAACCTGACGCCGAACAAGTCCTCGCGAATTCTCCTGGGCTCGAACATTCATTAGGCTCGAAGGCGGGTTGCGCAGTTCAGAGGGATCGAGCGAGATCTCTCCAGTGGCCAGCTGGTGGAGTCACTCGGCTATGAAACTCCCGGTTCTCTCCGAATCGATCCACCCAGACCGTCCGTCGTCGCCAGTCCGCGAAGGAGCTGGTGATGATGCTGGGAGTGCAGATTTGGAAGCGCCGGTGACGCGGACTCGACTCCCGCCGCCTCCACCATCTTCCTGCAAAACCCTGTCTTCGGCGGGGTTTACGCAATGCATCTGGGGTTTAAAATGGACTGGCTTTGTTGCACATAAGGAGTGTCCAAATGCGTCTCGATTCTGTTCTTATTGCGTGTCTGTTGTCCTTCACCGTTGCTTGTAAGTCAGAAGATGACGGTAAGTCAGATTCAGGAGTGACAGAAACAGGCGACCCATCAACCGATACCGGCACGGGTACCGGCACGGATACGGGCACGGATACCGGCACGGATACCGGCACGGATACCGGCACGGATACCGACACGGACACCGACACTTCCGGTGATGGTGTCACGGCCGGGCACTTGGACTTTGGGTCAGGAGGCGGCAGTTCGGGCGTAACAACTCACTCACTTACGGTGACCAATGACATCGTCGCTCATCCATTTACCGTTATTGAGGGCGCCTACTACGGTAGCGTTGGAATTTACCCCACGTCTACACCGTACCCAACTGACGGGACTGAGGTCAGGATGTGGTGGTCTGAAACGGCAGGCGGGCCACCGTTGGCAGGTGCCGATTGCTCTCCCAGGATTGGCCGAGAGGCAAACAATACTTGGGACCAGTCTGAAACGGTTGGGTACGGTTGCCAGATTGACAATGTCGACTCCACGTTATTTCTGAATGTGCGGGCGTGTATTTCTACTCCCGATGACACTACCTGTACCGCAGTTGACGCTGAAGCCGGCTCTCCGGTCCCCATTTATATCGGAGGTAGACTTAATGAAGTGCAGTAGATCAGCGCGCTACTGACTAATAAGGCAAGCCCAGTGTTCATCGCGAAAGCATGGCAGTGGGCCGCCGAAGGTGGGACCAATGATGAAACTTAGCGCTGTGGGATAAGGGCTGAGATAGGAATTTGTCCTCGGGAAATGATGGCAACTCACGCCATGGCGTGAGCTGCTTCTGGGTACGCTAAAAGCCAGTCGCTCCAAAGGTCGCGACGTCAATGCGCGTGGCCATGGCAATATCACCGTCCGTGCTTTCACCAATCCCATCGATGGTGCCTTGAATACCATTCTCATTCCAGTCTGCACTGAGGCTGGCCGAGGTGGTATCAAAGGTCTCATCCGTCCAATCCATCACATTGAAGGTGCCAGTCGCAGTCGACAGATCCACCACAATGGTCGGCGACGTCTCACCTTCGATCTGTGTCGCCGTAGTGGACAAGGTCTCATTCAGTTGACCGTCTTCCGTCACAATGGAGAGCTGGATATCAAAGACCAATTGGTCATTGCACTCAAGATCGATCGATGGAGAAGGACCAGACCCCCAATAAACCTCCATGTCCTGAAAGCGGGCGTTGCTCACATCAGAGATGGAGACTGTGAGCGCGGTCGAGCTATCATCATTCCACGTCAGTTGGGCCAGGTGCTCTCCGTCTAAAATGTTCACCGAATCGATGACCGGGTACCCACTTGACGTGGTTCCATCCAAGGCCAAGGCGGTCTCTTCCATCACCACACAGCCGGTTTCATCACCACTTTTAGCGCCCACTCCGGTGTCACCACCGTCATCTCCACAACCCACCAAAATCAGGCCCAATAGAGCACTGCCAAATACGCGATTCATGTCTCCTCCCAGATCCATGCCATCCCAGCGCTAATTGTTCCATGAAAACCAGGAACCTGCCATTTATTTGGTTCAGACGCTCGCAATCGGCTCGACTCCCGCCGCCTCCACCATCTTTCTGCAAAGCCCTCGCTTCGGCGGGGTTTACGCAATGCATCTGGGGTTTAAAATGGACTGGCTTGGTTGCATATAGGGAGTGTCCAAATGCGTCTCGATTCTGTTCTTATTGCGTGTCTGTTGTCCATCACCGTTGCTTGTAAGTCAGGAGATGATGATAAGTCAGATTCAGAGGTGACAGAAACAGGCGTTCCGTCAACCGATTCCGGCGATGCGGGCACGGATACGGGCACGGATCCCGGCACGGATTCCGGCACGGATACCGGCACGGACACGGACACGGATACCGGCACGGACAGCGACGCTTACGGTGATGGTGTCACGGCCGGGGACTTAGACTTTGGGTCAGGAGGCGGCAGTTCGGGCGTAACAACTCACGCTCTTACGGTGACCAATGACATCATCGCTCATCCATTTACCGTTATTGAGGGCGCCTACTACGGTAAAGTTATGATTGCACCCACTTCTTCGCCATTCCCAGATGACGGGACTGGGGTCAGGATGTGGTGGTCTGAAACGGCGGGCGGGCCACCGTTGGCGGGTGCCTTTTGTTCTGCGAGGTTGGGGCGAGAGGGGACAATGCATTGGGATCAGTCTGGGACGAGGGGGTACGGTTGTCAGATTGACAATGTCGCATCCACGCTACACCTGAATTTGCAAGCGTGTATTTCTGCTGCTGATGACACTACCTGTGGTGCAGATGGCGCTGAAGCCGGCTCTCCTGCCCCCATTTATATCCAGGGTGGACTCGCCGAAGTGCAGTAGATTAGCGCGCTACTGACAGATAACGTAGCCCAGTGTTCATCCCGAAAGCATGGCAGTGGGTCGCCGAAGGTGGGACCAATGATGAAACTTAGCGCTGTGGGATAAGGGCTGGGACCGGACTTTTAGGGTTTTGGGTTTGGCGGGTTCGACTCCCGCCGCCTCCACCACCGTTCTTCTTCTCGGCGCTTGTCTTGGCTATGCGCCCGACTCTTTGTCGACGACGAACCGGTAGATCTTCGTCCGGTACATGTCCTTGAGCTGGACTTGTTGATCAGGAACCCAGCCCGGCAGCGCAAAGGTATTGCTGACCACAACAGTGCCTGGGATTAGTTCCGACTGCAGCTTGGTACTCAACCGGACCATGCTCCCAGGATACAAATAGCAAACAACAACGGCCGCCTTCGCAAGGTCGTCGCGAAAGAAGTCACGGCGGACGACTTCGATATTGCTGAGCCCAGATACGCGAACCCGCAGCAACAAAAACAACCAGGGTATCGTCGACAACTCATAGGCGATGATTGGTCGGTCTGGAAAAGAACTCGCGAGGGGAATGGCCAGACTGCCCCACGCCGCGCCAAGCTCATAGATCGGTCCATCGCTTGGTGGAACCACAAACTCCAAGACGTGCTGTACAGCTCTCCGTGAGGAAGGCATGGGCGAAATACCGGTGCGCACAACACCCACCAAAATGGACACCATGACAATCAACGCGGTGGCCCACAGGACGAGCTGAAGTGGTATCGACATCATGCGCCTATAAATCTAAAAAAATGCAATTGCTAAGCGAAGCCCTCTGTTGCCAGAGCACAAGGATGTCACAATCGTAAACGCTGATGGGCAGGGCCCCTCAATGATGCCGGCGCTGGGGATCAAGTGCGCCACTTACACGACCAGCGACACCAAACTCACCGTGTCCACTATTTCTGTAGTGTCTGGCTGCCCATGCTTGACCATGCGAGAGCGCAAGCCATGGCGGGCCAAGAGAGTTCAAAAATTCCATACATGATGATCAATGGACCAAACAGAGCAACCACGGCCATCGCATACCATTTTCGCATGGCGGGCCAGAGCATCAGAACACCGAGAAGCTCGCCAGTAGAAGGTTGTAGTGTAGTCGCATCGTTGCCCTGCCCTTTTGTGGTTGATTCGGGCAGATAAGGCATGAGCGGCCTTATTGCAATCGTATTGCGATAAGGCCGCTCATTGTTGACGCAAAAAGACACAACACAACAACCTGAATCCAATCACAGAGCGTGTTGAGGTCGTCATTCAGTGTGGTCTCAAGCGGACCCACCTCGACCTCATGACATCTGTCTCAGCGCTTACGGTGA
>Ga0315315_10001710_pt1 | contig 20150 bp, 15 predicted proteins | sample M140m3416metaG_FD_203699 | JGI IMG/M metagenome (GOLD analysis project Ga0315315, IMG submission 203699) | Ammonia-oxidizing marine archaeal communities from Monterey Bay, California, United States - M1 40m 3416 | ecosystem: Environmental > Aquatic > Marine > Intertidal zone | place: USA...
TTTTGATCTCCAGCCCGATATCGATTCACCAGCTGTTTGGGGTCGGAGTCGAGGTGGTACCGCTCAGGGTCTGGTGTGTCGTACCAGGCACGCGTGGGGTTGATGACTCCAAAGATCGGTGCAGCAACAAATTCTAAGGCTGGAATGACCGTCTCAACACTCAAGCTCCGGCTCGGAACGAAGCCTGAGTCCACTACTGAGAGGAGGTCTATTCCAGATGAGCCCACAGGCTTTAGACCGGCAGCAGAGGTCAGGGTTGTTGCTACATCGAGCAGCGATGCTGGACCACCAATGGTCACGGGGCTGGTGGCCTCGGCTGTACTGACACTGTCGCCAACCCAAAAGAGCAACGGAACACGAATGGTGCTCTCGTACGCCAAGTAGCCGTGAGAATCTTCGCCGTGCTCGCCCAGGCCTTCACCGTTGTCACTCGTGATTGCAATGATCGATGACTCAAGCCGGTTTCGGGCATCCATGACGTCCATCAGCCGTGCTGTGGCTTTGTCAGTCTTGCGAATGGCTGCCTGATAGTCGGTCTGGTTTGGGTTCTGAGTTGAGTCCCAAGGCCGGTGAGGCTCGAAGAGGTGGACCCACATAAAGACAGGCTGCTCGGGTGGCTTATCCATGAGCCAATCGATGGCAGCCTCGACGGTGTCTATTCCATCACGTCTCGCAACAACGCGTTCTGCGCCAGGTCGAATGTGGTCGTTGTAAGTAGCGAAGCCGCGCCCGATACCATTGCGACTATCGAGAGTTGAGGCAGAGACGAAAGCCCCTGTAGTCCAGCCCGCGTCTCGAAAGCGCTCAGCGACTGTGGTGAGGCTTTCATTTACTGGCCAGGTCCCATTGTCTCGGGCTCCATGAGCGGGGGGTGGTTCACCGGTCATGATGCTCGCATGTGCCGGCAGAGTGTTTGGTGCTGGCGTGCGCGCATCGGAGAAGACGACGGCGCGCTCTGCCAGTTGGTTCCATGTTGGAGTCCAAGCCTCTCCGACGTGATCAGCCCTCACCGTGTCCCACGTGATCAAGAGAACATCAGGTAGATCGGGGACTGTTGTTGTACATCCGCCCATGATCATGACCATGGAGCCAGCGATTAGCGTCCTTACCTTCAACTCAGTTCTCCAAGCGACCGCAGTGTACCGCAGCCGTCCGATGCGGAGTGTGCATAGGGGATAGGCTCAATATCGACTATGATGGTGCTCGAAGAGGTGGTCGATGAACTACAAAAGCGTGACTTTCTTGGTCTTGATGATGGCCTGTACGAAGCTGGATGGTGGTCTGGATTCAGCAGAGTCAGGTCTGAACACTGATGTCCCGAGGGACCTTGATGCGGATGCAGATGCGGATGCTGATGCGGACAGCGATGCTGATGCGGACAGCGATGCTGATGCGGACAGCGATGCTGATGCGGACAGCGATGCCGATGCGGACAGCGATGCCGATGCCGATGCCGATACTGACCCGGTAAAAAAGGTGCTCACCATCATGATTGACGGCTGGCGACCTGACGTCATCGCGGAGGCGGACACGCCGACCATAGACTCGCTCTGGCCCGACTCGGCCTACAGCTTCGAGGCTCGGGTTGAAGATACCGCCATCAGTGGCTCCGGCCAGAGTACATTTGTCACTGGTGTACATCGTGACAAGCACGGGGTCTCAGACAACAGCTTTTCTGGTAGCAATTTCGAAGCGCACCCGTACTGGTTTGCTTTTCTCGATGAGGCTGCACCCGAGCTCATGACCGCGGCCTACCACACTTGGGCACCGATGTACGATGTTCCGCTCGGCGGTGGAGATCTGGCGGACATTGCAGTTTTTCACGACTACACTTCTGATGATGGTGATGCGCGGACGACCACGCAACTACAGCTCGATCTGATGACAACAGATGTCGACGCCGTGGTCTGGATGCTCAGTGATCTGGACACTGCAGGTCATAGCTATGGCTTCAGTCCGGACGTCAGCCAGTATGTCGAGGCCATGGAGGACATCGACACTCAGATTGGGTCGGTTCTGGCCGCCATTGAGAGCAGAGATAGTGCTGCAGATGAAGACTGGATGGTGATTGTGTCAACGGATCACGCAGGATCTGGATACGGCCATGGATCGAACATTCCAGAGCACCGCCTGGTGCCCATCTTCATCTGGGGTGGGGACGTGGTTCCAGGCCCTATCTGGCCATCCCCAAATACTGTCAGTGTTGTTCCGACAGCGCTCGCTCATCTGGGTGTTGACATCGACGACGCCTGGGACATCGATGGGCGCGTCCTTGGCCGCGAGGCCACAGCACCGCCGAGCGCTATTCTGGACAGCAACCTTGTGATCAATGGCGATGGTGAGCTCGAGCGTGGATTTGGAGACTTCTGGCCGGATGCGGCCCTCCCCGGCTGGGTCGATGAGGGCTATGCGACGGCGATTTCATACGGAAGTGCAGGCTTTCCCAGTACCGATGACTCGGGACCAGAAGAGCGGGGCTCGAGCTTCCTGTGTGGTGGTGGTGTGACATATGACACGGTCATCCACCAGGACATCGACCTGGCTGCGGTCAGTGACGACATTGATGGTGGTGAGATTGGCTATCAGCTCAAGGGCTGGCTCGGTGGCTACTCGGATCAAGAGGATCGGGCGAGTGTCACCCTGCAGTTCTTTGATGCCAGCGGGAGTGTGATGGCGACGGAATTTCTTGATGCAGTCATGTCTGCTGAGCGAGATGAGGAGACGGGCATGAAGTCGAGGGCCCGCTTCGGTATGGTGCCACCCTTTGTTCGGACCGCGCGTGTGACCGTCAACTTTATGCGGTCGAGCGGATACAATGACGGCTATGCCGACAACCTGTCCCTTGTGCTCACTGCTGGCTGAGGCTTACTCTTCCTCTTCCTCTTCTTCTACGATGAGCACGGGCAGTGGCAGCGGAGGCGCAGCGAGGAGAGGCTCAGCAGCGATTACCTCTGGCCACCATGGCATCTGACTGAACAGTTCCCGCTGATCCTCAAAGAGTGGGCTGCCCACATTGATGGAGCTCCCATCAGCGAGCGGCAAGCTCATGTGCAGGCAGTGAAGACCCAGTCGGTTGGCTCGGCTATTCTCCCGCCACCAGCGATTGATCTTGGAGTCTCCGTGCTCTGAGTCGCCGATGCAGGGATGGTGGAGATCGCGGACATGGCGACGCACTTGGTGGAATCGACCTGTCACAGGATGCACCCTCAGCAAGGAACAGCGGGGTTCATGGGAGCGACCCAGGTACTCAACCGTGCTCTCGGCCTCCTTCAGGATACCGCGATCATCTTTCATTGGAGTGGTGATGTTGACGGGCTCATCGTGGGCAAAATAACCACGAACAAAGGCGACATAGGTCTTGTGTCCGTTTGTCAGCGCTTGCTGGAGCGGTGCAGCCCAGCTTCGGGTTTTGGCAAAGAGAAGGCAACCCGAGGTCTGAAAATCAAGTCTGTGTATTGGGTATACGTGCTGCCCGACCTGATCTCTGACCCACTGCAGACAGGCCTGAGATCTCGGGTGGTACGCATTTCGATGAACGATCAGTCGAGGCGGTTTTGCGACGACAATCCAGTCTTCGGTCTCGGCAAGCACAGGTAGTGGGGTCTGCTCAAACACAAGGCTGCTCTAACCGAGTTAGGTCGGCCGTATGTCTGGACATCCAGGACAAGTTCGAGAATTTCTGCGGAATCTTCAGATCAGCGTCTGTGCTGACCTCGAGAGTTGCGATGGTTCTGCACGCTTTGTTGAGGATGCCGAGGAGACGAGCGGCGGTGGTCTGAGTGCGCCGAGGATTCTGGCTGATGGTGCGCACATCGAGCGGGCGGGCATCAACTTTACCCACTCGGTTGGTGACAGGCTGCCTACAGCTGCGACGACAAGACGTCCGGAGCTCGCTGGCCGTGCCTTCCAGGCGGTGTCGCTCTCGCTGATTGTTCATCCGCGCAATCCTTATGCCCCGACAACCCACGCCAATTTCCGATGTTTCTTTGCGACCAAGGAAGGCAAGCCGCCTGTCTGGTGGTTTGGCGGGGGCTACGATCTGACGCCCTACTATGGCTTTGACGAAGATGCGAGCCACTTTCATCAGACCGCGAGGGATGCTTGCGAGCCCTTCGGTGCCGAGGTCTACCCACGTCTCAAGACGGCATGCGATGACTATTTCTACTTGCCGCATCGCGCCGAGCCGAGGGGAATAGGCGGCGTGTTCTTTGATGACCTCAGGCTGGCCGACTGGGACAATAGCTTCGCCTTCCTCCGCGCGATTGCGCAGAGCTTTAGCCGTGCCTATATGCCTATTCTCGAGCGCAGAAAGAACACAAGCTATGGTGAGCGTGAGCGGTCCTTTCAGCTGATGCGGCGAGGGCGGTATGTGGAGTTCAATCTCTTGTACGACCGGGGCACCCAGTATGGGATTCAGTCCGGTCGACGAGTCGAGGCCGTCATGTGCTCGATGCCGCCCGCTGTCTCTTGGGAGTACGGCTACGTACCTGAGCCTGAAACACCTGAGGCTGAGCTGTTTGAGCGCTATCTCAAGCCGAGAGATTGGGCGGGCAAGCCGTGAATCTCCTGTTGATGCGTCATGCTCAGGCTGAGGGCGCCAGTGAGTCTGTGAGCGATCACGACCGACAGCTCACTGTGCGCGGGCGCGAGGTGGCGTCAAGGATTGCAACCGTGCTCCTTGAGGGCCAGATCGTGCCAGGACTGATCTTGGTCTCACCAGCCGCTCGAGCACGGCAGACTGTAGAGCTCATGATCCCAGCCTTGGGAGATGTGAAGGTCAAGGTGGTCAAGTCCCTCTACCTGGCGACTCCGATGACCATCTTAGAGGTCATTCACAAGCACGGTGGGGGCGCCGATCCACTCATGATTGTCGGCCATAATCCAGGTCTCGAGACTACAATCTCGAATATTGCTGGCAATATTGTGCCGTTTCCTACGGCAGCGATTGCACATGCATCTATCGTCGCCAATCAGAGCTCCGAGGTGGTTGCTGTCTGGCGGCCGGACGAGCTGCCAGCGGGATGAAGTGGGTCTGGTTTGCAGTTGCTGCGCTCTGTGTCCTTGCTGAATTCGGCCTCCGGCGCGCCCCGACACTGCCCAGTCTCTCGGCGGTAATGGTTCCATTCGCACCCGTCGGTCGTCCTGCTGTGCGGGCGCTCCAGGAAGACAGCGAGGCCTGTATAGAGACCGACACCAACAGTGAACCACCGACCGCGTGGGCCTGGATGGCAGGCTCAGGTGATGGGGTGCCGCTCAAGCTCCTGGTGGCTGGGGACTCGATGGCTCTGGGACAGGGCGTCCGGCCTGCTGAGACATGGGCTGTGGGGCTGGGAGAGCGCCTATCCATGACGACAGAGCGTCGTGTAGAGGTCATCAACGCGGGAGTAAATGCGGCTGGCTATTGCGGAGTCATTCGCTCTGTTCATCACCATCTCGCACACGAGCGCTTTGACGCTGTGGTGGTGAGCCTCTTTGCGGACGACCTCGAGCAGCGCGCAGTTGAGCTTGCAGGCGGTGAGGTGAGCATCAACCCTGCGTTGATTGGTGGACCGGTTGGGTGGGCCGCAGGTCAGAGCTACGTGTTCAATTGGGTGTGGCTCCAGATCGTGAAGCGTGCGGTGGCTCAGGCCACAGCCGAGGGTACTGTGCCACCCGAACATGTGGTGCGAGCCGGTCGGCAGGTCCCAGCCCAGACAGTCGAAAACCTACGACTTGCAATCGCACGGCTCGCTGAGCATGTCGACCTGTGGATACTGAACTCTCCAGCGGGCATCGATCGCTGTGGTGCGAGTCCCAGCCCTGGGTCGGAGTGTGACTGGTTGTTGTCAGACATGGACCTCATCGCCGACCAGCTCATCTCGACGAAGGTCTCTTGGGTGGACAATCGGGCGCTGTTCTCTGGTCAACGCAGCCGCTTTACGCTCCGTGTAGAAGAGGGCTGGTTTAAGCAGGAGGGGAGACTGCCGATTCATCCCAACCCAGCTGGCCATCAACGTATACTGGAGAGCGTGTCTTCAGCTGTGCTCAGCCCGCTAAGCTCGCCCTGAGCAGCGTGTTCACCACTTCCGGTGCGGCTCTACCGCCGGATGCACGAAGTACAGCGCCAACAAAGAACCCAAAGAGTTTCTGATTGCCGCCTCGGAACTGGTCGACGTTTCCTGGGTTGTCTGCGAGTACCTGGTCAATAAAGGCCTGAATCGTCGTGACATCAGATATCTGAGCGACGCCCAGCTTTGCGATGAGTGCGTCTGGGCTGTCGCCTGACGTGGTCATTGCCTCGAAGACTTTCTTGGCCCCCTTGCTCGACACGGTGCCATCCTCAATCCTGGCAACCAGTGCACTCAGGTCAGGCCCCGAGAATTTCAGGCTCGAGAAGCCGTGCTCCTTGGCGAAGCCTTGGACTGCGTTGATGGTCCAGTTGGCGATACCTCTGACGTCTCCACCTGAGACCACGGCATCCTCAAAAAAGTCTGAGAGGGCTCTGTCGCTGGTGAGGGTCGTGGCGTCTTTCTCGCTGAGTCCCAGCTGATCCTGGTAGCGCTCGAGTCGAGAGGCAAGCTCGGGGTCTGCGGCCAGCAGCGCTGCCTGGACCTCTGTCTTGGCCTTCCGCTTTCGCTTGCGGCGCCCGTCGTCTGTGTCGGGGTCTTTGGCCTTTGGCTTGGGTTGCTCGGGAGCAGGTGTCGGAGGTGCCGCCTTCACAGCACTCCATGAGTCCTTCAGTCCGACCGTGCGGTTGAAGCGAAGTGTGGTGTCTCTGCTGTCAACGGTGAAATAGCCGGTCCGCTCGAACTGCCAGTGACTGCCAGGTGCGGCGTCCTTCAGGCTGGGCTCGACTATTGCGTTCGCGATGGTGAGTGAGTCAGGGTTTACATGGTCGAGCAAGCTACCGTCTGCCCCGTCCGGATTTGGCACGTTGAAGAGACGGTCGTAGATGTGGACCGGTACCTGGATGCCTTCAGATGCACTGACCCAGTGGATGGTCCCCTTTACTTTGCGGCCGTCAGGCGTGTTTCCACCGGCAGTGTCTTTGTCGTATGTGACATGCAGCGCTGTGATGTGGCCGGTCTCGTCCTTGTCGACACTTGTGCATCGCACGACATAGCCGTAGCGGAGTCGAGTCTCGACATTGAGGCTCATCCGTCGCCAGCCCTTCGGTGGAGACTCAGAGAAGTCGGAGCGCTCGATATAGAGCTCGCGTGTAAAGGGCACCGCTCGGCTTCCTTCTTTGGGAATGTCATGTGGCCAGTACGGTGATTCCATCCACTCGACGTCACCCTCGGGGTAGTTGTCGACGATGACCTTGAGTGGGTCGAGCACAGCCATCACGCGCGGCGCCATGGTGTTCAGCGTGTCTCTGATGGCCCACTCAAAATTTGAGACATCGATAATAGAGTTTGTCTTTGCGACACCGATGCGGTCAACAAAGCTTCGGATGGCCTCAGGGGGAACGCCGAGGCGTCGGAGCCCGCGCAGCGTCGGCATGCGCGGGTCATCCCAGCCAGAGACGTGTCCCTCTTCAATGAGCTGTCGTAATTTACGCTTCGAGGTGACCGTGTAGGTGAGGTTCAGGCGGGCGAACTCGTACTGGCGGGGGCGAGTCTTCACCGCTGTGTTCTCAATTACCCAGTCATAGAGTTCACGATTGTCCTGAAATTCGAGACTACACAGGGAGTGGGTCACGTCCTCGAGTGCGTCCTCGAGCGGGTGCGCGTAGTCGTACATCGGGTAGATGCACCACTTGTCGCCGGTTCGGTGGTGGGCAACGTTGCGAATTCTGTACAGAGGTGGGTCACGCATTTTCATATTTGCGCTGGCCATGTCACCGACAGCACGGAGTACACAGTGGCCATCCTCAAACTCGCCAGCAGCCATCCTGGCGAAGAGATCGAGGTTCTCCTCGACACTGCGCTTTCTTCCTTCGCTCTCTGTCCCGGCCTCGGTCACCGTACCGCGGATGACTCTGAATTCACCCTCAGAGTGAGTACAGACGTAGGCCTTCCGATCTCGAATCAGCCCCTTGGCCAGATCGACCATCTCTTCGAAGAAGTCAGATGCAAAAAAGAGACGTTCACCCCAGTCGAAGCCGAGCCATCGGATGTCTTCTTTGATTCCGTTGACGTACTCCGTGTCTTCTGCGACTGGGTTGGTGTCATCGAATCTCAGGTGGCAGTGACCGCCGTAGGCTGCGGCCATTCCGAAGTCGATACAGATGGCTTTTGCGTGGCCAATGTGCATGTAGCCATTGGGCTCAGGAGGGAACCGAGTGACCACACGCCCGTCGTGAGTGTTGGCTTTTAGGTCTGCCTCGATGATGTCGCGGATAAAGTTTGAGCCGCGGTCGGCGTTGTCGGTTGACACGGTCGCTCCTGTTCGAGTGGCAACTCATAGCACGATCCGCCTTGGCACTCCCCAAGGTGTTTGGCACAATGAGTGTTCACCCTCTACTGAGGCATTCATGCACATCGAACCTGTCGTCCGCGGCCTCGTCGAGGGGCTCTTGGTTGATGACCAACATGATGTTGCGGTGGATGAGACCGCGGCCATACTGGTGCGCAAGATTGAGAGCATGCCGGGCTTGATTCGCTTCGGCATGCGGATGTTGCTGACGGTCTTCGACTGGTACAGCCTCTTGAGGGGTGGGCGACGCTTTCGGAACAGCGGACTCAACAAGCAGCGTGCCCGAATTCGAGAGTGGGCAACAGCCCCGCTTGGGCCTTGTCGTGACATGGTCGAGTTTCATCGCAAGATGGGTGCATTTGTGGCTCTCTCCATTGAGTACGGTGACCATCCATGAAGCGGATGGACTGCGACACCTTGGTGGTGGGCTCGGGCCCGGGTGGTGCCAGCACAGCAGCTCTCCTCGCCGAGGCGGGTCGAGATGTGGTGCTGGTCGAGGAAGGACAGCGCCTATCGATAGACTCCAGCCCGGACCACAGTCTCGCTCAGATGGACGAGAAGTGGCGCTCTGGTGGTCTCACCGCAGCGCTCGGCAGTCCCAAGGTCACCTATATTGAGGGGCGCTGTGTTGGTGGTGCCTCAGAGAGCAACGCGGGGCTCTACCATGCACCCATCAGCGATGTGATTGATGGCTGGGCAGCTGACTTCAAGATCGATGGCTTTGGTGCAGATGCTCTCGCGCCATTTCTCGACTCAGTCGTCCAGGAAATTGGGGTCAGCAGTCGACCTGGGGGCTACAGTCCGGCCTCCGAGCGACTGGCTGCTGGAGCCGATGCTATGGGGTGGCGCTGGGCAGAGATAGAGCGGTTCTGGAGATATGATCAGGGCGGTGGAGAACGGGCTGTTGGGCATCGCCGGTCAATGAGCGAGACCATGGTGCCGCGTGCGCTTGCAGCCGGTGCTCGGCTTCTGGCTGGAACACGCATCGACAAGCTCGAGCGCTCAGGTCGCCGGGTGACTGCAGGCTTAGGCTGGACCCAGGATGAGTCTGGTGAGGCGATCAGGCTTCGGATTGACTGCAAGCGTGTGGTTGTCTGTGCGGGCGCCATTCAGACCCCGAGACTGCTGCGCAACAGCGGTTGGTCTCATGTGGGTGATGGACTCACGCTCAACCCCATGGTGCGAATTGTCGCGCGCTTTCCTGAGCCTGTGAATGTTCCGGCATTTGGTGTCCCAGTTGTACAGATAGAAGAGTTCAAGCCTGCGATGACTCTGGGCTGCTCGTACTCAGCACCCCCACACCTCGCGATGTGGCTGGAGGGATCACCCGCTGTCGTTCGTAAGAATCTCGAGGACTGGCAGCGTATGGCTGTGTTCTATGTGAAGGTCTGCGGCCAGGGTGCTGGCACCGTTCGGACAATGCCGGTCTTTGGTGACGCTCTGGTGCGCTATCGCACGCATGCCGATGACTTTCGCGTTCTCGGTGAGGGGCTCTCCCGACTCTCGAGTGCACTGTTTGCAGCGGGGGCAGAGGAAGTGCACAGCCCGCTCCCAGGAGAAGCTGCGCTGACCTCTGCATCCCAGTCCGACTCGCTCAAGGACGTGCTGACGTCACGGAATGCGAGCCTCTCAGCCATTCATCTGCACAGCACAGTGCGGATGGGAGAGGACCGCCGTCGCTGCGGTGCAGACTCGTACGGGCGTCTGTACGGCGCCGATAATGTCTATGTGAACGACAGCAGCTTGCTGCCCACATCTCCAGGGGTGAATCCTCAGGGCACCATCTTGGCGATAGCCCGGCGAAATGTGCTCAGGTGGCTGGATGAGCAGTGATACGCAGCCGGTAAAGCCGGCAGAGCGTGTTGTCCTCACCGTCTCATTCATGCTGGGACTCATGGCCCTGTACTTGCTCATAGGCTGGCTTCAGGTGGACGCTCCGGAGTCTGTGTTGTTGCCCTCACCGATTGATGACTGGGTGCCGTTCTCGCTGGCTTGGTTGCCGCTGTACTTGTTTATGTTGCCAATGTCTTGGGCCCCAGCCTGTACTTTCGTTGACAGGCGGTGTCTCAAGCGCTGGGTCTACAGTGCGCTGCTGATGTACCTGCCGGCAGTACCCTTGTGGATCTGGTGGCCTGTCACTGTTCCGCGCGATCCCGTTGAGGTCGAGGGCTACTGGACCTTCACGCTCTGGATTCTCCGTGAGCTCGACCCGCCCGTCAATTGCTTACCATCCATGCACGTTGCTGTGGCGACACTTGCGGGCTTACTCATACGCCGAGCCGACCCCGTGGTCGGGCGACGGTTTCTCCTTCTCATGCCGCTGATCTGGTACTCGACAATGGCGCTCGATCAGCACTGGTTTGTCGATGGTCTGGTCGGGATGCTGCTCGCTTTCGGTGTAGAGCAGCTCACCCACCGCTGGATGAAGATTCCTGACAGTGCTCAGGTGGCACTTGATCGGCGCTGGCATTGGGCTTGGATGGGCCCATACTGCGCGGTGATTCTCGGAGTCTGGATCTACTGGTTGGGCTGGGTCTGAGTCAGCGGGCAATGACTCGCGTCATACGTTCTGCTGGGTGACCTGTGAGGGTCAGGCTCCAGCCATCACCATCTACCGTTCCATCTCCCGTGATCTCGGTCTCGGTGGGCGTGGTTCCAGATCCTGTGAGGGTGTAGCTGGCGCCATCTTCCTCTTCAAAGCTGCCATCGGCCCCGAGGCCCACGTACAGAATGCGGTCACCAGTAGTACTGGAGAGATCTGCTATTCCCTCGGCTTCCCGCAGTGTCATGGCTGGCTCAGCGGTCATTGGAACCAAGCCGCCAGCCTTCAGGAAGACGGGAATCTCGGTCATGTCGACCGTGAGGTCGAGTGTGGCTGGACCCACTGTCGCGTCACCATCGGAGCGCCACGGGACATAGCGTGCCTCGGGCAGGTAAACAGAGCGTTCCGTGGTGAGTCCATCTGTCGCAGATTTTGTGACAACAGGTGCGACAAGGAGGGCGTCGCCCAGGTAGAACTGGTCGAGGATTGGCCAGACGGCCTCATCGTCCGGGTGAACCAGACCCATAGGGATCCAGAGCGGAGCACCCTCGCTGACGGCCTTCACTGCGAGACCTCTCAGGTATGGGTACAGCTGAACATGGAGCTCAGCGTAGCGCTTCCAGTGTGCTGTACTCTCTGCATCGTCCCTCAGGTCCCAGTTCTCATCGACCTTGATACCATGGTGTGTTCGCATGATCGGCGAGAGCGCGCCAAGGCTGGTCCACCTGAAGAACAGCTCCTTTGTACCAGGTGCATTCCCGATGAATTGGTAGCCAGCGATGTCGTGCCCGAAGAAGGGTACACCGGCCGCTGCGAGCCCAAGTCCCATGGGGATGACCGTCGGGAGTCCGTCGTCTGCATCAAAGCTCGTGCGCTGATCGCCAGCCCAGACGATGCCTGCCGTGTGCGGTGCTGAGCGGTGTCCAGCGCGGTAGTAGATGCCCATCTCCCCGGTCTTTCCAGCCTCGGCCTCGACCTCTTGGTTGAGTTCGTGCCAGAGCTGCGGGTAGCGGTTGTGTGTCGCCGCGGGGTCAGAGCCGTCGAAGAACACGATGTCGTCGATGGGGGTCCATTCCGCGTAGTCGGCCATCCATCCGTCCGCACCCTGTTCGAGGACGCGATGAAGGAAGGACTTCGCGAACTCACGTGCATCAGGGTTGGTGAGGTCGAGGAATCCAAGCTCGGAGAGGCCTCCCTCAGCCCCCGGTGCCATGTGTGGTGTGCCGTCTGTGTTGGCGATCAGGTAGCCCTGATCACGTGCTTCCTCGAAGATGTCTGCCTGAGAGTTCACGTTCGGATTGAAGTAGGCCTGGAAGGCGATTCCCATCTCCTCGAGTGTGGCGGTCATCTCCTCAAAGTTTGGGTAGAGTTCCTCGTTTACAGTCCAGTCTTGTGCGATCCGGTAGCCGTAGCTCTGCCAGTGGCCGCCTCTCCAGTCTTCGGACCAGATGGCACTCGAGGGGATCTCATTGTCACGGAGGTACTCAGCGAATCCCAGGACGGACTCGGTGCCAAAGATGGCGTCATTCCAGGGTGCGAACGCCCAGGGTGGGGGCATGGGAGGACGGCCGACCCAGTCTGACATCTGAGCCCTCGCTTCCAGCGGGCTCGGGCCCGGAAAGAGGTGAAGTTCCAAGCTCTCTTCCCAGACCTCCACGTCGACAATTTCTGGGTCCGCTGCACAAATATCCAAGCGCGAGAACACATCGGTCTCGAGGCGCCAGGCCGTGCCTCTGCTGGTGACCCAGGCGGGAATAGGTATGGATGCTGCGGAGCGCTGCCCGGTGATCATCCAGTCGGTGCCGTAGCCATTGTGGGTGGACTTACCTACGCCAGGCTCGCTCACAAAGAGGAAGACGTCTCGGCCTCGATGGTCGACATCCATGGCGTGGCTTCCCAAGCCCACAAAGTGATCGGTCTCGGTGCAGTCCAGCCCGATCTTGACTCTGTTTCCATCTCCCAAGACACCGAGCGAGATGTGACCGTCGGCGTGAGCGACGATACCTGCCTCGGCGAGGACATTATTCTTTGCATCACGCACAGTGAAGTTGAGTCGATCGGGCGAGGACGTCAGGTCGGCAAGCCTGGACCCCGTAGACCAGCTCTCTTCTGTGCTCTCCTCAATCTTGAAGGCCCCGAACATGGTCTCGTAGGTGGCGTCTGCATTGCGGACCTGGAAACGCTCGGGTGGGATCCATGCAAGCTCCTCACCATCGCGCTCGACGATGAGGCCTGCCTCGGCATCAAGCCAGACAATCATGTCCCCGAACTCGGCGCCGATGGTCAGCGCGGTGGCATCGACATCGTGCTTGCTGGAGCATGCCCCCAGGAGCAGGAGTGGAAGGAGTCGAGTCATCATTAGTAGCTCCAGGGGAACTTGGTGAAGTCCTGCTTTCTTTTCTCGAGGAAGGCGTCTCGGCCTTCTTGCGCCTCTTCGGTGCCGTACGCTAGCCGAGTGGCTTCACCGGCAAAGACCTGCTGACCCATGAGGCCATCGTCCACGAGGTTGAAGGCAAATTTGAGCATGCGCTGCGCCGTGGGGCTCTTGCTGTTGATTTCATGAGCCCACTCGAGTGCTGTCCGCTCGAGGTCGGCATGGGGGACCACAGCGTTGACCATGCCCATATCGTAGGCCTCTTGGGCGCTGTAGTTTCGGCCCAGGAAGAAGATCTCTCGGGCACGCTTCTGGCCAACCTGACGCGCGAGGTAGGCCGATCCATAGCCACCATCAAAGCTGGCAACGTCTGCATCTGTCTGCTTGAATATGGCGTGCTCTTTGCTCGCGAGGGTGAGATCTGCGATCACGTGAAGACTGTGGCCGCCCCCAACGGCCCAGCCAGGTACGACGGCGATGACGACCTTGGGCATTGTACGAATCAGGCGCTGCACTTCGAGGATGTGGAGGCGTCCGAGCTTGGCGGGATCGACACCTTCGACTCCCTCGTACTTGTAGCCATCCTTGCCACGAATGCGCTGATCGCCACCGGAGCAGAACGCCCAGCCTCCGTCCTTCTGGCTTGGACCATTTCCAGTCAGCAGGACGGTGCCGACATCGGACCACATTCGCGCGTGATCGAGCGCTGTGTAGAGCTCATCGACGGTGTTCGGGCGGAATGCGTTCCTGCACTCGGGTCTGTTGAAGGCAATGCGTACAGTGCCTTGGTCGAGTGCCCGGTGGTAGGTCAGGTCGGTAAAGTTGAAGCCCTCAACGGGACGCCAGCAAGTGGGGTCAAAAATATCTGAGACCATGGGACCCTCCAGGGGCATCATCTATCACGATTCTTGGCTCAGCGTTCCTCGCTCTCTATGAATTTGAGTAGGTGCTCACAGCCGCTGCTGACCAGGTCAAAGACACGGTCAAAGCCGCCCTCATAGTAGGGGTCTGGAACATCGCGAGCGTAGCCGGGTGGGATGAAGCTGAGCAAGAGGCGCGTCCGGTCCGGCGGTGCCCCCATGGCCAAGAGATTCTTTAGGTTTGAGCTGTCCATTGCGATGATCCAGTCCCAGTCTCCAAGCTCACCTCCTTGGACCTGTCGAGACTGCTGTGCTGTGATGTCGATGCCGTGTTGCTCAGCGATCTGAATCGAGCCGTCGTGGGGAGACTCGCCCACATGCCAGCCGCCAGTTCCTGCAGAGTCAATTTTGTAGCTGCCCGACTGGTCTCTCGCCGAGACAAGGGCTCGCAATGCACCCTCTGCAAGCGGCGAGCGGCAGATGTTCCCCAGACAGACCATGAGTACACGAGTTTCCATGTGTCGAGTGTATCTCGTGAACTGTGTGGCTCGCGGAGTGTGCCGCGATAAAGCCGAATCCTGGAGGTTCTATGCGCGCTCTTTTCGTGATGGTTTCTTGTTTTCTGTTCTCTTTCTCTGCGGCTGCTACAGGCGGTGCTGGCTGGGAGAGCATGGGAACCAAGGAAGGCGTTGCTGTTGAGCGCAAGGTCATGCCGGACTCACCGCTGTTTGCCTTCAGGGGTGAGGGTGAGTTCAGTGTGCCCATCGGCAAGCTGGTGGCTGTATTGAAGGATCCGGTGATTGCCGTGGAGTGGGTCGACCTCATGACTGAGCATACGGTCGTCAAGTCTCTGGGCGAGAACAAGAACTTGATCTATGAGTCCTATGGGTTGCCATGGCCCATCTCTGATCGGGACTATGTGATGCAAGAAAAGTACAGCTACAAGACCGAGAGCAAGGTCTTTACGATTGACTATGAGAGTGTCGAAAACAGTGCTCGGCCCCCGCGCGAGGACCACGTAAGAGCAATTGCCTTTCGGACCTTCTGGAGGCTCACGATGCTCGACGCTGGACGCACCAAGGTTGAGGTTGAGGTCTTCACTGATCCCAAGGGTGCACTTCCCGCTTGGCTCATCAATCTCATCCAGAAGGACTGGCCCTGGAAGACCATTGACGGCCTGGTCAAGCGCTCCTCGAAGCCAGACGTTGTGGCAGACCCCGCAGTCAGCGGCTGGTAGTCAGTAGGCGGTTGTCCGGAAGACGGGCTGGAAGAGATCCACATCTCGCTTGCAGCTTGTCTGCAGCGGGCAGTCTTCACATCGGGCAGGCTCTGTCTCGAGGCAGACTGTTCGGCCGAGCTTGAAGAAGAGTCCGTCGATGGCGCCCACACTCAGTCCAGTCTGCTCGACGACTCCCAGGATGGCTCGTCCTGTAGCCTGGCGGATCGCGAGCTCCTCGTGAGTGTCGACCCACTGGCGTGTCTCCAGTCGATGTCTGAGGTTGTCGTCGAGGATGCTCACCAAGCCGGTGCGGAGACACAGGCGCATCATGTGGTAGTCGACGATGGGGGCCACACTCTCAGGGTCTCGGTTCTGAATAAATCCTTCTGGCCTGGCTGCCAGGATGATGGCCAGCAGGTTGGCCTTCTTGGCAAGAGGATCAGCCATGTATCCAGGAAGCGTGACGAGGCTCTCAAGCAGGGCAGCTATTGGTTTTGGGCGTGCATTCGCAGCGCCGATTAGCGCGCCATAGTCACCCCGCCATGATCGCTTCATCGCCATCGCATGTGCGGTATGAAGTGAAGCATGACTCGCCAGGTCAGGGACCGGACAGGTGCCGTCATCGGCTGTACAGATTCGCTTGAAGAGATCAGGCTCTGTCGCCATTCGGTCGAGGCTCAACATGCTCGGGTCCGTCTGTGCTGCGCGGGCAAATGCGGCCCAGATGAAATCGGAGCCTTTGTAGACTGTGCCATCGAGGCTCGCAAGCATTGGGCCCTGCCAGCCAGTCGTCGGCGCTGCAGTCCAGAATCCATACTGGTGCAGTGTAGAGATGCACAGCATAGCGAGGGCATGAGGGTGGCCGACGGGTAGGTGTGGGGCTGCAGTGAAGTCGAAGGCTGCTGTCTTGGCCGTCTCTTTAAGCTCAGTACAGAGGCCGGTAATCGCTGAAGGACTGTGGTCTGCACGCTGCTCGACCTGAGCTGCGACCCAGGCTGAGAGTGTCTGAGCCCCAAAACCCTCGAGCACGTTCGCGGCTGCACGGAGTCCTCGGGCGACTGGAGCATCATGTCCAGAGACCATTCCACCAATAAAGCCACCGCAGAAAGAGTCTCCAGCACCTGTGGGGTCAGTGACCGTCGTGGCTGGTGCAGGGTGGTGACCGGCATGGTCGCCGCCGATGACTTCTACGCCTTTGGGGCCGTGGGTCACGACAACGATGGTGGAGCAGTCGTCTGGAAGGCCTGTTGGATACAGGAGTGAGAGTTCTTCGGCATTCAGGAAAAAGTAGTCGGCTGACCTTAGCAGGGTCCGAGTCTTGTCAGGGTCCGCTTCAATCATCGCCCTGCATGTGCCCACAGACAGGGTTCCGGACCATGTCGGAAACCGGTGACGAATCCCGCTCATGACCTCCAGTTGTTGTGCTGAGCTGGCGCCAATGCCTGCAATATGAAGCCAACGACACGATGGGCTCATCCAGTGTGGTGGGATGTCTGCGGCGCAGAGTTGAGCCTCGAGCCCTGGCTTGATTGCAGTGTAGGTCGCCTGGTCCTCGTGGTCATAGGCGATCCGAAAGCTCGGAAGGCTACCGCTGTGGCAGCTCAGGCCTCCTCTGTTTAGACCTCCGCGCCCGTGCACAGCTCCAACCTCTGGAGGCAGCGACGTGGGTATCCGGGCGACGATTCCTGCTGTAGAGCCAGCCCAGCGCGCAGCGAGTGCTGAGATAAATGCTGCCCCACCAATGACCTCGCGGGCTGCACCATTTCGGACAACGACGTCTCGATTGGGCGAGCCGATGAAGATGGCTGCTGGTGTGTCAGGGACTGTCAATGGTCTCTCCATTTTTGGAGCATGGCCATCTGTATTCGGCCACTGAAGTGGTAGCGGGTGTCCGTTGAGCCCTCGGGATCAGCCCCGAGCCGCACAGGGACATCGTTCTGTGTGACCCCACCGGAGAGGACAGCGGTCTCATCGACACCCGAGTCGGAATTGTTGAGCCACAGTCGAACTCTCCCCGCACCATCGTAGGAGGCCATAATGAAGTGACTCTGAGCGGTGTCGAGTCCGCTCACGGAGACATCTGAGTAGTGGTATTCGTCACCGACATGCACGCCAAAACGAAGCTTTGTAGACCAGAATTCGCCATGTAGTTCGAGGGCGAATGCACCCGAGTCGGCCTTCGAAAAGACAGCCACAGTCTCGCCGGAAGAGAGGTCCAGGTCATCAAATTCGATGGTCGCCGCGAGCAAGAAGCCCTCGCCGAGGTCATTGTCGGCATCGTAGAGAGGGAGGCTGGTCTCGAGATCAGCCTCAAACAGCAGCGCTGTTCCGAGCAGGCCCGCTCCGCTTGAGCGGCGTGCAGTGGTGGGCAGGTCGAGGGCCCCAAGCTCCGTGAGCATGGGCTCGCCGCCTGAGCCTGACCACTCCACGTCCATACTCGAGCCAATGGCTGCAGTGTTCATGTAGATGAGGTGGGTGTCTTCCTCGGCGACCAGCCGGCATTCGTCGATGTCGTAGTCCACGACAAGGGCGTCGATGTCCTCTCGCATCGAGGCGCACCATGCCTCACCCATTAGCTCAGGAACTGTCCACATTGCAGTCCCGAGGTCGAGCGCTTCGGCATACTCAATGAGATTGAAGAGGTCGGGTGTTGTCCAGCTGAACTCCACCCCATCAAACCCGGAACTGTCCGCCTCATCGATCAGTGTCTGGAACCCTGATGTTGAGCCAGCAGTGTCGTCGTCAAGCAGTAGATGTAGACGGAAGTAGTGTGAATTAAAGGCGTAGTCGCCGGTGTCCAGGAGCTCACGGAGGAACACCAGGTTGTCGACGCGCTCATCCTGGAACGCCCGGAAGAATACAGGTCTACCGTTTACTGCGTAGCCCTCGGAGATCAGGAGGTTCAGCAGAGATGCGCTCTCCTCGAGGGTTGGGTCTCGCTCCTTGATCTCAATGAAGAGCGGCTGTGTCCAGGTCTTCAGGGCCCCGTCAGCGAGAACATCGGAGAGTCGAGCGGCGTCTGTGCCGCCCCAGTCATCGTGCTCGACGACCCAGTCTCCGCCGGCATAGCGGACGTCGAGTTCGAGGAGATCGGCACCATCCGCCCGAGCCTCTGTCAGGAGGTTGAGGGTCTCGATGAGGTTGACGCCAGGGCTGCTTGCACTGTCTTCATAGCAATTGTGGGCGACGATCCCGAGCGCGTGACCGAGCGGGCTGCTGGTGAGGTCATGCGCAACACCGGACCAGTATCCTGGACGTGAGTGGAGGTTGACCTCAGTCACGAACGTTCCTGGCGATGACCAGAGTCCATCGGCGTCAGCAGCCCGGATGCTGACAGTGTGGCTGCCCTCAGTCAGCGGGGTGGGGGAAGTCACGCGATTCTCAGTCGGATCTCCCTCCCACCAGTCTCCATCGTCAATTCTCCACTGAAGCTCGGTGGCCTCGTAGGGCCATGTCCAGGCCCAGGTCGGCTGGGTGTGACCCGCGGAGTGCTCGCCGTTGATGCTGGGTGCAGGCAGAAGAACCGGTGGCTCACCGGTGTCCTCGGGCGGTCCACCTGAGTCCTCAGGGGGGCTCGCCGAGTCTTCCGCATACCCCGAGGTGTCCTCGGCTTGTTCACCAGTGTCGGAGGAGGTCCAGTCAGTATCCTGCGCTTGTTCATCCGACTTAGGAGCCGGACTCGAGTCTGCGCAAGCAGCAAGCAACACGCAGACTATTGTGGCCCGAAGCATTGACGTACCCTCCTCTGGGGAGGGTACGTCAGGTGAGCACTAAAGTGAACTGATTGCGCCCACGTCTTCGAGTTCTTGACGAACAGAGCCAGTCTCGGACCACCACGGAGTGGCATCAAAGCTGGGCTCTAAGTAGAGCTTGGCCCAGGCGGTCGTCAGTTCGGTGATTGTGCTCGCGATGTAGCTTTCGCTGAAGATGCTCTTGGCGCGTCCGCACGTGAGCGTACAGAGCCATCCTGTGGGCGCCTCAAAGCTGCAGTGGTCAGCCTCCGTGACACGCAGGAGATCGACTGCGGTTGTCATCTCGTAGATCGGGAGTCCTGAGTTGTCGTCGTTGCAGGAGTCGGACTCTCCAAAGAGGCTCGCGACCGGAGCAGTCAGAGTTGAGGCCCAGGCGTCACCGCCGCCGGCTGTAGACTCCACAGGGTCCAGTCCCAGTACTGCACTGGTGATGTCTGGAGCAATGTTTCCAGCGATCAGTGCTGAAATGCCACCATTTGAATGGCCGACCCATACGACCTCCTCAGCTCCCAGTGAGTCTGCGAGCTCCACCATGTCGATTGCATTTTGTTCAGGCTGGACATCGATGAACGAGGAGTGGCACATTGTGACCGATGTGGCTGTGATGCCCCAGCTGGACAGGTGCTCAGCAATACCTGTGAACTCATCCTTGCTTCGCATGAAGCCGTGGAGGAAGAAGACTTCACCGGCTGTGGTCGGCTCGTAAGGCGTGTATCGCTCGTACTGCAAGTTGCAGCCATCTGAGACCAGTAATGATCCTGATGTTGCGTAGACTGCAGACGGCCCCGCGAGTGTGAGATCAGGCGGTGGAATTTCCTCATCAGGAGTCTCCTCGTCGGGAGTCTCCTCGTCGGGAGTCTCCTCGTCGGGAGTTTCCTCATCGGGAGTCTCCTCATCAGGGGTCTCCTCGTCGGGAGTCTCCTCATCAGGAGTCTCCTCGTCGGGAGTCTCCTCATCAGGGGTCTCCTCATCAGGGGTCTCCTCGTCGGGAGTCTCCTCGCCGGGA
>Ga0315315_10001711_pt1 | contig 20150 bp, 16 predicted proteins | sample M140m3416metaG_FD_203699 | JGI IMG/M metagenome (GOLD analysis project Ga0315315, IMG submission 203699) | Ammonia-oxidizing marine archaeal communities from Monterey Bay, California, United States - M1 40m 3416 | ecosystem: Environmental > Aquatic > Marine > Intertidal zone | place: USA...
TGGTCCGCCTGAATATGTTTCGTGTTCTACAGTTCCAGCCTCTACACCCGGTTTCAAAGTATTATTAGTTTCGTCTATATTATCTTGGACTTGATTTTTAGCATCGTTTTCAGTAAGTGCATCTAAATAAGTTTCTTGTCCGCCTAGCAAATCACCTCCGTAAATGTATCCGCTGGGTTTAGGATCATATTTTTCTCCTACAGTACTATCTATAAGACGTTGTCTATCACTTTCTGTTTCAGTACCTGCTTGATTAGATGCACCCTTTGGTAAAATAGAATTTGCTACTGCTTGTCCTATTTGTCTATCAGATAAACTATTTACTAGTGCTGTAGCCGTTGCTCCCACACGGTCTGATATGACGTCTTTGATTTGGTTTTCATCTAATCCTGCCGCTCTTGCTAAATCTCTTATACTGCCATCTTTTGCCGCTTTAAATAAATTAAAGAATCTTTTAGCATCTTGAAATTTAGCGGCGAAACTGGCTAATGATTTACCAGATAATGGTTCTCCTGATTCTGCTGGGTCTATAGCAAAATTGGTAATATTATTTAATACAGCATTACCAAATCTTGTTGAACCTTTTGGTGGTATTAATAAGTTTATACCTAAATCATATTTAAGATCTACATTTAAAATTTGATCGTTTCTACCAGTAAAGATGTATTCATATGCTCTCATAATTTCCATACTTTGAACTCTTTCTTGTATTTTTTTTGCTGTTGGATCAAGTTCTTCTTTTACGGCAAATTGTTTTCCTGAAGGTGTTTCAAATACTCCTGGTGTAAACACTACTTGTTTTGAATAACCTTGTCTGCTTTCATCATATTCTATTTGTCTAACATATCCATTTATTTTATAATCATGTATAAATGTTTTAGTGTCATCATATTTAAAATCTCCTTTCTCATCAAACATTGTTCTGGTAATGCCATTTGTGAAATCTACATTTCTTGCAAGTAGCATGCCTATATATGTGCTTATGTCTGTTCCTGCAGGAACTTCTATCTTAATATCTTCTGTTTTAGGATTAGATGTATCTCTGGTTGGTTCTTCAGTTTTGTCTGTTGTTCCACTTACTCTATCACCACCTGGTGTATTATCTTGTTCGGTATTTGTATCTGCTGTAGCATCAGATCCTCTATCTAATATAGGGTCTTTTATAATAGTTTGTCCGTCACCTGTTAAATTATGTAATTTAAATTCTATAGTATCTATTTGAGACTGATCTTCTGCGGAAATACTTTCATTATACTTGTTCCATTGTCCTTTAAAATCTTCTATATGCTGATCTATGTTTGAGCCTTTGGTTGTGAAAGTAGTAGGTGTCTTATAATTTGTATCTGTAAAAGCAAGATCATCTGCTATAGCAAAGTCTAGATCATAAGTTGTGCCTGTGCTATCTAAGGCAAATCTTGCATTTTTTAAAAGTGCTTTATATCTATAAGGACCAGCAACATGTTTAATAGCACCGCCATTGTCATGATCATTTATATCATCTTCATAACCTTGAAAATTTATTTCAAAGAAGAACGGAGCCGCATCTACCCCTTTACCTGATAGGGGAGGTATTCCTAAACGTCGACGTCCTAATACAATCATATCAAAAAAGTTTGCGGCACCTGGTTGTTTAATTACACAGGAAATTGCTTGTGTAATTTTTCCGCCTTTACCACTTGGTACTGACATTATTTCTACGTTATCTATTAATGTTCCAGTTACACCTGTTTGTGCTAAAACTATTGTTTTTCCAGGTGAGGCTGTATAGGCGCCGTTCAAAAATCCGCCTTTATTAGTAACTTGCCCACCTACATCTTCTCTAGGTTTAGCATCACCGTCGTCACTTTGTGTTTGAGTATTTTCTTCAGTAGGGGGTATCATATATAATTTTATATTATATGTTACGTTATTAAAATTATCTAAGGGGTTCGTAGGAATTTGTCCTAAGAAACTGTTATTCATGGACGCAAGTTTTGAATTTAATTCTGTGTCAGCCATTTTCTATCCTACAAACGATTTGACTGTATCCGGTGAAGGTATCTTTATTATTACTCCTGGTTTAAAATCGTTTAAAGGATCTTTAATGATATCAGGATTTTTTAATGCAAACACCCACCATAATCTAGGACTTCCATACAATTCCATGGCTAGTATATCAGGTCTACCGTTATGTGCTTCTTTAATTTTGTAATCTATTTCAAAAGCATCTTCTGGTATTTTAGGTAAGGAGTTAATATCCAGGAACCCTTCAAATGTTCCTGCATTCCTTAAAAAACTATCTCTTCTATGAAAATCTGCCATTAAATATATCCGTCTTTATATGCCGCTCCAGTTCTTAATGTATTAAGATTGAAGTTTTTACGCAATTTATGTGGTGTGTAACTTGGGTAAATATCTAGTGTAACTGTAGATTCAGTTGGAACAAACGTTGTTGTTGCTTCATTTCCTACCTTAATTTCTACTGGTACATAATCAACATCAGGTGGTAATTCTAATGAATAAGATAATACAATAACAGGTACCTTATTAAATCCGTGATCTCCTAAATATTCAAATAATAACACAGGAGGTGGTGTACCAAATGTACCGTCAGCAACTGATTGATCACCGTAAAATGATTTAGTAACTACTCTACAAAATTGCATCATTGCTAGATAATATCTACCTTCGTCTATGTTGTTTACTGTAAATGTAGATGTAAGTGTAAGTCTAGGTGGTGTTGACATTTGATATGTGTTTATAGGATAGTTCATTCCTTGCATTTGCATTTGATCATATTCTGCTGATCCAACTACATAAATCTGTGGCACATATTGCCAAACAAGTCCGCCTGATGCCTTTATAGGATTCATAATACCATTTTCATCGCTACCGTAAAACCTTTGTGCTCCACCGGCTTTAGGTCTTAATCTCGCTCTCCAGTCAAAATTGTCTACAAATCCTTTGCCTTCACTAGGATTAATTGCTGTAGAACTTGCGGCCTGATTACTTTGTTGTCCTAATTGTTGTTTTAATTGTTGTTCACTAAGTTGCCTTGCACCAAATAATAAATTACTACCTGGGTTTCTACTAGGGCCTGCATTTCCATCGTAAAAGAAAGAATAAAAATCTGCATCAGATAATCCACCTAAAATTGCACCTGATATGACTTTTCCTCCTGGCACTTGACCAATGAGGTTATTACCTAGACCGCCTATTAAACCTTTTAAATAATCTTTTCCGCTTGGCATTTAATCTCCTGTTATACAACTATTTATCGTATTCATTAAAACTAGTTTTAAATTGCCAGTTTTACTAAATACTTATTGACAATACACTAGAACTGTGTATAATAACACAATATAAATGAACTATAATTTTGAGGAGATTATTAATGGCACAGCCAAAAAAGGTTAATTACCTAAACAATAAAGACATTCTAAAAGAAATACACAAAAGCAAAATGACATACTGTTATGTAGCAGATGATCAGTATGCAGAATTTGATGTAATTTTAGATGATGTCAAAAAAATTAACAGAAATAGCATTAAAGTTGCTAGAGAAAACAGAGCATCACAAGTACAATCAGCAGGTTACCAAGCCGCAATGGCATTACATGATCCTAAAGATTATAAAAATAAACCCAAGCAGAAAGAATTTGCAATAGACCCTAAAAGTATAGATCAAGAAGATTTAATTTTTAGAGTTATGGATATGGAGCATATTCCTTTAGAACCAGGCAGAAAGAAAAATCCTCGTAATGAAGCAGAAACTAGAGCAAAAGTAAACTTTCCTCCTTTTAAACATTATGCTTACGTAGGCGGAGAAATAAAAGAAGTTGCTAGAAGTCACTGGCAAGGAAGTTTAAGCAATGGTGAGTTTTGTGTAGATCATGGAAGGATTACAAATAAATTAGGAACTATGTTTTTAAAACTTGTTGAGAGGTATAGTCATAGAGCAAACTGGAGAGGTTACACTTATGTTGACGAAATGAGAGGTCAAGCATTAGTACAATTATCTCAGATAGGTTTGCAGTTTAATGAAGCAAAATCAGATAATCCGTTTGCATATTATACGGCCGCAGTAAACAATAGTTTTACAAGAATTTTAAATTTAGAGAAAAGAAATCAAACTATTAGAGATGATATTCTAATTGATAGTGGCCATTTGCCAAGTTATGGTAGACAGATACAACACGAAGAAGAAATGCGCCTTCTTAGAGAAGCCGCACAATCAGATAATTCACAAGACTAATTTATGGCTGAACTGTTTAAGACAGCGGCTTGTTTTACTGATATACATTACGGATTAAAACAAAATAGCCGTTTACATTTAGAAGATTGCAGTAGATATGTAGACTGGTTTATTGCAGAAGCAAAGGCTAGAAATGCAGAAACATGTATCTTTCTAGGGGACTGGAATCATCACAGAGCAAGTATTAGTGTTGCTACAATGAATGCTTCAATCAAAGCATTTAAAAAACTTAACGACAACTTTGAAAAAGTTTATATGATTATGGGTAATCATGATCTATACTATAAAGACAAAAGAGAACTTAACAGTATAGAGTACATCAGAGATTTAGAAAACTTTGTAATGATTGATGAACATTTTGTACAGGATGATGTTGCTATTATTCCTTGGTTAGTAGCAGACGAACATAAGAAAGTATCTAAAATGAAATGCAAATATATGTTTGGACATTTTGAATTACCATACTTTAAAATGAATGCAATGGTAGAGATGCCAGATCACGGAGGTATAAATGATAAAATGCTAAGTGGTCCTGAGTATGTGTTTAGTGGACACTTCCACAAAAGACAATTTAAAAACAACATACATTATATAGGCAATGCTTTCCCACACAATTACGCAGATGTAGATGATAATGAAAGAGGTGCTATGTTCTTGACATGGGGAGAAGAGCCTCTTTATGTAAATTGGGCAGAGTGTCCCAAGTACAAAGTATTTACATTAAAGCAATTACTGGACGATCATGCAACATTACTAGATCAATACACTTATGCAAGAGTTAAATTAGACATTAGTATTTCTTATGAAGAAGCAAACTTTATAAGAGAGAAGATGGCTGAACAATATAAAGTAAGAGAACTTCAACTTATTCCTATAAAGGAAGAAGAGGAATACGAAGGCGGTGAAATTAGTTTTGAAAGTGTAGATCAAATTGTTATACAACAACTTGAAACAATAGATAGTCAGCAAGTAGATAAACAACGACTGATTGAAATTTACAACAGCATAGAAACCTTATAATGTTAAAGATAAAAAACGTATCAGCAAAGAACTTTATGAGTGTGGGTAATAACACACAGGCAGTTAATCTGGATAACTGTCAACTCACATTAGTTTTAGGTCACAACTTAGACATGGGCGGAGATGGTAGTAGAAACGGTACAGGTAAAACTACTATAATAAATGCTCTCAGTTACGCATTATATGGAGATGCTCTTACTAATATTAGAAAAGATAACCTTATTAATAAAACAAATGGTAAAGGAATGATTGTTACTGTGGAGTTTGAAATAGAAGGTAAATCTTATCGTATAGAAAGAGGTAGAAGACCTAATGTACTTAAACTTTTTATCAACGGTGAAGATGCATTAGATAATGAACAACAAGGTGATAGTAGGGAAACACAAAAAGAAATAGAAAAGATTATAGGTTTCCCACACAATATGTTTAAGCATTTGATTGCACTAAACACATATACTGAACCTTTCCTTGCAATGAAAAACAACGATCAACGTGATATGATTGAGCAGTTGTTGGGTATTACAGAACTTTCACAAAAAGCAGAAGTATTAAAAGAAAGACAAAAGGTTACTAGAGATAGTATTAAAGAAGAAGAAATAAGAATCAATGCTGTAGAAGAAAGCAACAAACGAATAGATAAAAACATAAAAGAAATAGAAAGTCGTAGTAGAGCATGGGAAAAGAACAAAGAGGACAAACTAATAGAGTTGGGCGAAAAAATAATTCGCATGGAAAGAATTGATATTGATACAGAATTAGCAAACCATAAATTACTATCTACATACAAAGATCAACGTTCTAGTTTACAAACATTACAAGCAGAAGAAAAACGTACATCAACTAGTTTGACTAGGAGTTCTAAGAAGTTAGAAGAACTAGAAAGCAATTTAGAGAGTGCGAAAGCAGGTGTATGCCCTGCTTGTGAACAGCCTACTGCACACTTAGATACACATGAGCAATACACAAACGAACTAGTAGAAAAAATAGATAAAGAAAAAGAATACTATAAGGAAATAGAAAGTATTAGTAATGAAACAACTGAAGCCTTAAAAGAATTCAGTGATATACCTGAAGACCCTGAAGTATATTATAATACATTAGAAGAAGCATTAGAACACAAACATAATGTTGAAACAATGCAAACAAACTTAGAATCAATGGCATTAGATATAAATCCTTATATAGAACAAATTGAAGGATTAAAAACTACAGGAATACAGGATATAAGTTTTGATGTAATGAATGAACTTACTCATTTGCAAGATCATCAAGACTTCTTATACAAACTGCTAACAAGTAAAGATAGTTTTATCCGTAAAAGAATCATAGATCAAAACATAGCATACTTAAATCATAGATTAGCATATTATTTAGATAGGTTAGGATTACCGCATGATGTAAAATTTGCTAGTGATTTAGGAGTAGAAATTACAGAATATGGCAGAGATTTAGACTTTGATAATTTAAGTAGAGGAGAACGCAATAGGCTTATTCTCGGACTTAGTTGGGCATTTAGAGACATATATGAAAGTTTAAACAGGCCAATGAATCTAATGTGTGTTGATGAACTTATAGATAGTGGTATGGATAGTATGGGTGTAGAAAACTCCTTAGGTATACTTAAGAAAATGCATAGAGAACAAGGCAAAAACATTATGTTAATATCACACAAAGAAGAACTTGTAGGTCGTGTGAATAATGTGCTAACAGTTGTAAAAGAAGGCGGCTTTACAAGTTACAACACAGATACCGAATATGTTAATTAATGTTAATCTCGGAAAAGATAAAATAAATTATACACTTGTATATGAATTATTCAATCACAGAGTATCCAGAAGGATATGGAAAAGATTCAAAGACACAGAATTTAAACTTCTAAGTCACGATAGATTTTATGGATTTGGTGAAACCAGAGAAGAAATAGAAATAGAGCTTCAAAAGGATATAGTAAATTTACAAAAGTTAAAACCAGATCTTTATCTCCCAGAAGATGACTTAAATTATCTACATGAGAATTTTGTAGAAGTACATCGTAGTTTATCCCCCGAAGAAAATGAAGCAAGATACTGGCTTAGTAAATTTAATTACGATATTCATCATTTAGAAAATTTTGATGTAGGATTGCCTACACGATTCATTACCACTACCGAAGATGAAGGTGAGCCTCTAAAAGAATCTGATTATGATTTATTTGATAAAAATATTTTAGAAAATCATCTGTATATGAACTATCCTCATGTGGGCAAGGAACTTATGGGTATATACCAAAATCACGATGTTGATATACCCGCAGAACAAATTATGCCTACGTCTGTGTTGAAAAATGATTTATTTGGTTGGTTTAATCCTGATAGAATATGGACAGATAAAATGGATATTGGTCAGAAAAGATTCTTATCTAAAATATATAATAAACTGCCTTATGATATGTACGATAAAAGACTGGCTATAGGTAAAATACCGTTAGGCAAATTAGCACACGAACCAAGCAAAGAACTTATAAAACAAAATAGATATATTCATTCTATAACTGCAACATAATGTTTAGGTCCTACGGACCTTTTCAAACTACATTCAATCGTTTCGTTTCACTACACTCTTTCTTTTGTTTGAAAGTTTTTTAAGTAATACCGTTATCATGTATGTTTGGGTCATAACTCACCTATACAGGTGAGAATGATGTCATCATGTGATGCCGTCGCCATCTTAACCTCGGGTGCTACTAGGAACCGGTGAGCCTTCTGTCCCCATACACTACCGTCACGAATCTCACGGAAATTATATAACCTAGGTAAGGTTAGTTATATAACTTGTAAGTTGCTTTTTCTCAGAGCTTACATCCTTTTAATACTGTTTGTCGTGTGTTTGTATTTTTGCCGCTATACATCTCCAATATCTCGCACCGGGTGTTTCCATTGCCGGATTGTCGAGGAGCCCGATTTTATATGCCTCGGTTGGGGCCGGTGTATAGTCCTATGTGTGCCTTGATTGACTTTACGTCTGTGATGCCATGATGTGAGTTGTTATCAGCAATTAGTTATCAGTCTGATAATGCTTCTTTCAGGATTTTTGAACCGCCTACTCTAACGTTAATAATTCCGTTATAATAGTCGTCAGTAAGTAGTACTTCTCGTTCGAATTGTTCTTTGGCTTCCAGGTAACTTGCAACGCCTCTACTAGGACAAAGATATAAAATTTCTCTTGTAAATTTGTCTTCTCCTAAAGTAATAACATCTTCTTTTAAATAATCATTACTGCCCCAATATGTACGCCAATCTGATTCTTTGTAACCACGACGTTTATTCTTTTTGCCTTTTAAGGGAGGTTTAGTTGTTTTAAATTTTGCAAGTTTTTTACCTACGTATTTTTTATTATTTGTATTGTTTGTGATAATGTAAACAAATGCTTCACAGTCTTCAGGAAGTTGATCTAATTCTTTTTGTTTATATAACCACATTATAAGTATTCATTTGTTTCAGAATCATCACCGTTTCTTGCTTTAGAAAAATTAGTTAAAACTTCTATAAATAATACTCTTTCTTCTGATGATAAATTCCATGCTTCTGTATAAGAGATCGTGCCTTCACTATACACTACCATTTCCATAATGTTTTTATATAGTGCCGATCTGTCGTTTTTTAACTTCTCTAGGAACTGAATTATTTCATCAGGTTCGGCTGTCGCTAGGAAGCCGTGAAAAAATTTACAGGGTCTAATATAATTTTTGTTTCTGTAATTTTGTCTTCGCCGCAATCTTCACATGCAAATTTAACATCTTTTGAAACACCTTTTGTAGAAATTTTACTGCTTTCTTCTTCTATCTTAGTACCAATACTTGCTTCACAGTTTTCTAAAAACTCAACAATTTGTTCTCTATCAGTAACTTCTACAGGTTCATCACCGTCTATTATAATTCTTTCTATACTATCACAGATTAAATTAAAATTTAATAAAGCCATTCTATTAAAATTTTCATTAAAGATTGATAATTTGTCCATGTCATCTGGTAAATCTGCTATTCCTTGTAAACTTCTTGTAGTTTGGAAATTAACAAGACCTGCTTCTATTGTGCTTCTATATCTTACTGGACGTAAGTGTACAGACAATCCGTCCCACTTAATAGCATTCACTTCTTCAAGTGGATCTATCTGATCTAAGGCTTCTTGTATGCTTGTAGAGCCTGTAAGTTCTTTCTCACAATATTGACATTTAGTAGATACTTCCATATCATCGCCATATGTAGCAGATTGAATGCCCATTAAAAGAGCGTCTACATCTATATTTGTAAGTTCACGTGGCTCCAAAGCACTAGGTACACAACTTTTTATAACCTGTAATACTGCTTCTCCGTTTAATAATGCATCTGGATTTTTCATCATTATTTCATCCTTTGCAGTCATAGGAAAAATAGCAATTTCTTTGTTCTCTGGAAAGTCCAAATCTTTATCTGTATTGAACAATCCCCCACTAGGCAATTTCATATATAATTTAGGTTGCCTAAAATGATTTGCTAATGGATTGGTCTTATTTGTCATAATTAAAACTCCTGTTAATTCTTTTGATAAATACTACTATGAGTTTATCTTTTGATATATTTATCATAGTTAAAATAGTACTTAATGGAATTTAGTAAATGGATGCAATAACATTAGACAACGGACAAACGGTAGTACCAGATTGGGCTAAAGAAAGTACCATGAAAAGAATGGCGACTGACATGTCTAAATTGTCTAAAACTATTCAAGAAGAGAATGTCAAACTTATAAAAGCAATAACAAGTGGAAAGGGAACTAATCAAACCGCCAATCAAGCATCAAATAATGCTAATAGCAAAGCTCAAGATGAAAATACTAAACAAGTAAAAAAAGCATCTATGGAATATAATAATGCTAGAGGATTATTTGTTGATATGGGTGCCGCCTTTGGTGGAGCAGTTCAGGGTATAGTCACAGGAATAGGTGCTGTATCAGGTGCTGTAGCGGCATTGGCCGGTGATGTAATGTTGAGATATACAGGTTCTTTGAATAGATTAACAGACGTTGGATTGAATCAAGCAGACGAATTTGTAAGAACTAATTTTGAATTAAGAACATTTGGATTAAGTTTAGCAGATGCCACTAACTTTACACTTACTACTGCAGGTGCTTTTCAGGCTTTAGGTGGCGAATCTGTTAATAAAATGTTAGATACATTTGATTCGATGACCGATGCTGGGTCTAGATTTGGTTTAAGATTAGAAGATAATATAGAAATTTTCAGAGATGAAATGCGATTTGCTACAAGAATGGGTAACATAGGTGAATTAAATGCAAAACAACAACAAAAACTTTCTATACAGACAGCCGAACTATTAGAAACACAGATTGCCTATTCAGGTGCTTTGGGAGAAAGTGTAGAAGTTATAAGAATGTTTGCAATTAACACTTTGGAAAATGCAACAGACTTTCAATCAAGGTTGCTTTTAACTAGCGAAGCCACAAGACAGGAAATGTTAAAGGGTGCTCAAGAGTTTGTTAGTGTTTTAAGAGCAACAGGCGGAGAACTAGGTGGAGAATTAGCCGCGGCGGCTATTGAAGCGGGCTCATTTGGTGCTATTGGTTTCAGTGAAGCGGCAAAAAGATTTATAACAGTATTGCCTACTTTAGCAGGTAGTTTTAATAATGTAATAAATGATTTTAATCGTGGTCTTATTGATGGTGAAGAAGCCGCATTAATGTTTACAGAGCAGTTAGGAAATTTATCTGAAGGTGAAAAACAAAGAATATTTGCAATAGCCAGAACAGGTGACCAACAGGCATTACAAATGTCTAAAGGTATTATGCAATTTGAAAAAGCCGCTAAGAAAATATCAGATATGGGAGATAAATTTAAAGATGTATCTCCGGTAGAATTTCAAAGAATGGTCAACTTGCTTAGTGGTTCTGGTTCTCAACTTATAGAATCTATAACAGCAGTCAAAGATAAGTTTATTATGAATTTTTTAATGGGTATAGATTACAATAAATTTAATAATTCTTTTGCATCACTTAGAGAGGCACTTATAAATCTTGCAGAAACTTTCTTTGATATTGAAGGCGACACATCAGGCCTTGCTGAGATGTTTGCTGAAAAATTACCAGTAGCAATAGATTATATGACGGTAAAAATTTCACAATTTAATACTGCTGTATCAAAGTTTTTAGACGAAAATGAAGGTGCCGGATATTTAGATACGTTTAAAGCCAAAATAATTCCAATTTTAGAAAATATTGGTAAAATGTTAGAAATAGAATTTAAAGTTATGATTGCAGGATTAGTTGCAAGGATAATGCCTGGGTCAAATGAAGAAAAAGTTCAGGCCGCAAAAGATAATAAAAGAGAAGAGTTAGAATTAAGAAACAAGAGAAGAGAAGTCGAAAAATACAGTGAACAAGTGTTTGCAAAATCAAGTTTAGGCAAAAAACCAGATCAAACTTCTTTTAATATCGATCATGGCGGGGGTTTTGATGACCCAAATCGTTTAGGTACTAGAAACTTCCATAAGCAATTCCAACAATTCTTTAATCCAAATTCTGAAGCCGAAAATATAATAGGTAAAAGAGGCGGAGCCGCAGGATTCTTAGGTGATGTTGATACGCCAGGAGTTGGTAATTTGAGATTTGTAAGTGATGCTAAACAAAATGTTGTCAGTTTGGGCGATACAAAAATGTCAAAAAGTGAACAAGAACAGTTAGATCGATTTATGGATGGTACAAGAACACAGGCAGAACGATTTGAAGTATTTCGAGCACAACAAACTGAACTTGGTTTAAATAGATCTCAACAAGCAGACTTTAAAAATACCTTTGATACAGATGGCGTAGCAGGATTATCTAATGAAGAATTAAAATCATACTTTGAAACACTTATTCTTTTAACTAGAAAACAAACAAAAATTGTCGAAGAAGGCAACCAGTAACCAAAAAGTATAATCAATACTTGACAACTTCAGATAAATAGTGTAATATAACTAAAAGGATTCATATATGAGTTGGAAAAAGTATTTTACATCAGTTGACAATAGTGGGTTACCACTAAATGTTACTGGGAACCAGTCTGAAACAGGACCTGGTGCGGCTTCCAGCAGATATGCAAGTTGGTTACCTGAAGTATATGCAGGGTCTCCCAACAGATTAATGAGATATATGCAGTATGACCAAATGGATAATGATTTGGAAATAAATGCCGCATTAGACACAGTTGCAGAATTTGGAACACAAGAAGATGATTACTCAGGACTTCCTTTTGAATTAAAATACAATCAAGAACCCACAGATACAGAAAGTGCTATTATAGGTAAAACTATAAAGCAATGGAGTAAATTAAACGATTTACATAAAAGAGTATTTGGTATATTTAGAAGCACAATTAAATATGGTGATCAGTTCTTTATCAGAGACCCAGAAACATTTAAACTATATTGGTGTGATCCAGCAAATGTAGAAAAGGTTATTGTAAACGAATCAGAAGGTAAGAAGATAGAAACTTACTTTATAAAAAATTTAGAACCCTTATTTGAAGAATTAACTGCAACAAGTGTAGCAGGATTACATTCTAGACCCTACGGAAGTGGACAAGGTCTAACTGGTGTAATGGCAGGCGTAAACAGTACTGCTAATGCATACGGTACAGGGGCAATAGACGGTGCAGATCAGGGAACTCCTGTTGATGCTAAACATGTTGTACATGTAAGTTTAACACAAGGTATGGACCATGCATGGCCTTTTGGTGTAAGTATTTTAGAACCAATATTTAAAGTGTTCAAGCAAAAAGAACTGTTAGAAGACTCTATTATAATATACAGGGTACACAGAGCACCTGAAAGAAGAGTGTTTATGATTGATGTTGGTAACATGCCACCTCATAAAGCAAGACAATATTTAGAACAAGTAAAGTATGAGGTACAACAAAAACGTGTACCTAATAAGAAAGCAGACGGCAGTGGTGTTGTAGACGCCGCTTATAACCCAATGAGTATGTTAGAAGATTACTTCTTTGCTCAAACGGCAGATGGTAGAGGCTCTAAAGTAGACACACTACCAGGCGGAGAAAACCTTGGGCAAATAGATGATTTAAGATATTTCAACAATAAACTATTACGTGGACTAAGAATACCTAGTTCTTACTTACCTACAGGGCCTGATGATGGGTCAGCAGTATATAATGACGGTAAAGTAGGTGTTGCTTATATACAAGAATATAGGTTTGCAAAGTATGTAGAAAGGCTTCAAAGACAGATACAAGAAGACATGGATAGGGAATTTAAGAAGTTTTTAAAGCACCGTGGCATTGATATAGATAGTGCATTATTCAACATAGAGTTCAATAAACCGTTAAATTTTAGCACTTATAAAGACCTACAATTAGATACAGAACGTGCTAATTTATATAATGCAGTAGCGGCGGTTCCAACGTTATCTAATCAGTTTAAACTTAAAAAATACTTAGGATTAACAGAACAAGAAATTAAAGAAAACGAAGAGCTCTGGAGAGCAGAAAACGGTTATAAGAAGTATGATACACAAGACGGTAAATCTGCAGAACTAAGAAACTTAGGTATAAGACCTAATGATCCAATGATGGTAGACCCTAATTTTGAAATCCCTCAGGGAGATATACCTCTTGAAGGTCCAGAAACTGGCGAAGAAGGCATAAATACTGATACAGGAGAACCTACACCACCAATAACACCAGGTGGTCCAGGTAGTTTATAATGAGATTAATAGAATTTTACAATCCAGAACTTGACGAGTTTGTTAAAAGAAGTAAAGAGGACACAAGAAAGTCTAAACTTACTTTAGAAGAATTAGGCAAATTAAGAAAAGTAAGAGATCTTAAAAATAAAGAAAAAGACGAGCATGATAAATTTGTGCAAGTCATGTATGCGTCTCCTACACAAGATGCAGGTGGGTTAGTTTAAACTAGTTTTTAAGTATATTGTTAAAAACATTAAATATAAAGACATAAACAAGCGAATTACTCGTTTTCGCATCAAAAACATCATTTTCACACCGTTTTACATCAAATAAACATACATCTAATAAGTACTTAACAGGGTAGAGTGACTTTAATGTCATCTTATCAAAAAAAATTTAATCGGAGAGACCACAATGTCAGAATCAAGAACACAATTAGAAAACATTCTTGAACTTTTACTAGCCGAAGAAAACGATAAAGCGGAAGAAATGCTTCATGAGTATGTTGTTGCTAAAGCAAGAGCAGAATATGAAAAAGTTCTAGACGAAGACGTTTCCGAGGAAGAAGAAGTTGAAGAAGCAGTAGAATCAGAAGAAGAAGCAGTTGAAGAAGAAATGAAACCTAAGAAGTCTAAAAAGAAAGACGAGGACATGGACGAATCAGCAGAATCAGAAGAAGATGCAGTTGAAGAAGAAATTGAAGTTGATGAAGTAATTGATCAATCAAATGACTTTGAATCAGACATATCAGCAGACGAAGAAGGAACTTTTAGTGAAGAGGACGAAGAAGAAATGGAACCAGAAATGGACATGGATTCAGAAGACGGCGACTTAGAAGACAAAGTTGATGATATAGAAGCAGAACTTGAAGATCTTAAAGCAGAATTTGAAAAATTATTAGCAGATGACGAAGAATCAGAAATGGAAGACGGCGAAGAAGCAGAAATGGATGCTATGCCTGATGAAATGGACATGGATTTAGAGTCAGTTGAATATGACTTAGACGAAGAAGTTGCAGAAGAAAGTGATGAAGTTGTTGAAGAAGCAACTAAATTACAAGACAAAGTTGCAGAACCTAAAGGCGGTGCAGATGACGGACCAGAAGGCAAGAAAATGCCTGCTCCTTCAAAGATCGCAGATGGTAGTGTAAAAGCACCAGTCCTAAAAGACGGTGGCGAAGGCAACCACGGTGAGTCAGCAAAAGATCACACACCTACAGACAACATTAACGTTGACCATAAAAAGGCATAAGTCTTTTTATTAAACAGTAGGAGTTATATAAATGGCCAATAAACTTTATGAGTATCTAAGTCCAGAAGCGTCTAATGTCCAAATTATGGAATCAAAAGACGGTAAAGATTTATTCATGCAGGGTTTATTCATTCAAGGTGATGTAAAAAACCAGAATGGTAGAGTATATCCGAAGGATGAAATACAAAAGGCTGTTAATAGTGTAAAAGAACGTCTTGGAAAAGGCGAAACTGTGATGGGTGAGTTAGATCATCCTGAAGAGTTGCAGATAAATTTAGACCGTGTAAGTCACATAATTACAGATATGAATTATGATGATTCAAACGGTTTGGGCAAACTTAAAATTATAGAAACACCGATGGGTAATATTGCGAGAGCATTATTAAAAGCAGGTGCTAAACTTGGTGTAAGCAGTAGAGGTAGTGGAAACGTCGACGGAAGTGGACAAGTAAGCGACTTTGATATTGTAACAGTGGACATTGTGGCACAGCCAAGTGCTCCTGATGCCTATCCTAAAACTATATATGAGAGTTTATTTAATATGCGAGGCGGCGCTCAAATGTTTGAAACCGCTAGTGCATTAACACACGATAAAAGTGCAGAAAAACACTTGATGAAAGCAATCACTGGTTTCATCAATGATTTAAAATTATAAGTAGGAGACTACTATGGCAGTGAATTTTACAGAACTACTTGAGAACGCGGAATTGACAGAAGATGTCAAATCAGCTCTTCAAGAAGCATGGGACGGTAAAATTTCTGAAGCAAGAGAAGAACTTACTGCAGAACTTAGAGAAGAGTTTGCACAGCGATACGAACATGACAAAGGTCAAATCGTAGAAGCAGTTGACAACTTTATCTCAGAAAAAGTAGAAGCAGAAATTTCCGAAATTGTTGCAGAAAAAGAATCCCTTGCAAATGATCGAGTGAAGTACACGAAGGCCATTAGTGAGCATGCCAAAGTACTTGACCAATTTGTAACTGAAATGGTTGCAAAGGAAGTTAAAGAACTTAGAGCAGATAGAGCCAATACAAGTGAGCATGTTGCAAAATTAGATAATTTTGTTGCAGAGCAACTTGCTAGTGAACTATCCGAATTCCACGAAGACAAAAAAGGTTTAGTGGAGCAAAAAGTCAAAATGGTAAGAGAAGGCAAAAAGCAATTAGCAGAAGCCAAGAAAGATTTCATTAAGAAAGCGGCAGACAAGGTCGAAGGCGTTGTCAACGGCGTAATTACTAATGAAGTCCAATCTTTCCGTGAAGATATTACTAAGGCACGTGAAAACGATTTCGGTCGTAGGATTTTTGAAGCATTTGCAAATGAGTATGGCGTAAGTTATCTCAATGAAGCAAAGGAAATCAAGAAGGTACAAAAACAGGTAGCTCAGTTGGAAAATCAACTTAACGAATCTCAACAAGCAATTGAAGAGAAAGAAGAAACAGTTAAATTAACTGAATCTAAGTTAAGAGTTTCAGAAGATCGTTTCGAAAGAAAGGAAAAACTAAACGAATTGATGGCCCCATTGGGTAAAGAAAAGAAAGAAATTATGTCAGATTTACTTGAAAGTGTTAAAACTGAAAAACTGGAAGAGTCCTTTAACAAGTACTTACCTTCAGTTATAGATGGAGAAACACCAAGAGCGAAGAAGACATTGTCAGAATCAGTTACTAGTGAACATACTGGTAATAAGGCGGCTGTAATTACAGAAGCCGATGACAAAAGTGCGGAAAATATCGTAGAAATTGATATGATTCGTAAATTAGCCGGACTTTCAATAAAATAATAGGAGTTAGAAATGGCAGACTTATTTGAAAGCAACTGGTCAGCAACTAAAGACGCTTTACTAGAAGGATTAACTGGAAACAGAAAATCTAGTCTAGATGTTGTCCTCGAGAATACAAAGAGACATTTGTCAGAGGCCGCAACAGCAGGTGCCACAGGTGCAGGTTCAGTCGCAACTTTAAACAAAGTAATGTTACCGTTAATTAGAAGGGTTATGCCTTCTGTTATCGCTAACGAACTTGTTGGTGTACAACCAATGAGTGGTCCAGTGGGCCAAATCCATACATTAAGAGTACGTTATGCGGAAACTGGTGGTGGAGCAACAGCAGGTGATGAGGCTTTAAGTCCTTTCAAACTTGCATCTTCATATGCTGGATCTCCAGACGCCACAGCGGCGGCTGAGGGTAACCCAGGAAGAAAAATGAGCATTCAGATCTTAAAAGAAACTGTTGAAGCGAAAACCAGAAGGTTATCAGCAAGATGGACTTTTGAGGCGGCTCAAGACGCAGAATCAATGCATGGCGTAGACGTCGAAGCAGAAATTATGCAGGCATTAGCACAAGAAATCGTAGTTGAAATCGACCAAGAAATTATCGGTTCACTAAGAACTCTTGCAGGTGCAGGTACTACATTGAACTTCGGTGGAACCTTAACAGGTACTCCAGCATATATTGGTGATAGACATGCTCTATTAGCAATCGAGATTAACAGAGCGGCTAACAGAATCGCGGCTAGAACAAGACGTGGTGCTGGTAACTATATTGTTGTTTCTCCAGAAGCATTGACAATACTACAATCTGCAAGTACTTCAACATTTGCTAGAACAACTGAAGGATCTTTTGAAGCACCTACAAATACTAAATTTGTTGGTACACTAAACGGATCAATCAAAGTTTTTGCTGATAACTATGCGGCTGACGGAACTAAAGTTCTTGTTGGTTACAAAGGATCAAGCGAAACTGATGCTCCAGCATTCTATTGTCCGTACATTCCATTAATGAGCACAGGCCCAGTGATGGACCCAAGTTCATTTGAACCAGTAGTAAGTTTCATGACCAGATACGGTTATAAAGAACTTACAAATACTGCTTCATCTCTTGGTAATGCGGCAGACTACGTTGATGCAGTAACATTGGCAGGCGTAACATTCCAGTAAGCCGAAAGACTTATTAGATAAATTAAGAGCTCTCTTTGAGGGCTCTTTTTTTGAGCGGAATTTCATAATTAGGATTTATGATAAATAGTCTTATAGAACTTTTTAAAGTATAGGAAATTATAAATGGCAACAAAACGTACTTATATCGGTGTTGATGAAGAATTAGTAGTCAAAGGTAGACTAACGATTGAGGGTAATGTTACCCAAGTTGAAACCACACAAGAAGTTAACCGTGTAGAATCAAATGCATTCGTAATTAATTCTGACGGTACAGCAGGCACAACAGTACTAGCAATAAAAAGTGGTAGTGATTTTGCTAATTTATCTTTTGCAGGCACAAATTTAGTTTCAAGTAAAACAATAACAACTAATATAGTTATACCTAATAGTGGCAGTTTAGTAATAACCGGAGGAGCAACATTAAGTGGTAATGCATTTACTGGGGTATCTAATGGAGCAGGTGCTTTAACAAATGATAGAACATTAGCATTAACAGGTGATGTAGCAGGTAGTGTTGCATTAGGATTAAATTCTAATACATCATCACCAAGCATGTCGGTAACTATACAACCTAACTCAGTTGCTTTAGGCACAGATACAGTAGGTAATTATGTTGCATCTGTTACAGGTGGTACAGGATTAACTTCTACAGTAACAAGTGGGGAAACTGCAAATCCAGTAATTAACTTAGATAATACTTCTGTTACAGCGGCGGCATATGGAGCAAATGCTTCTACAGTAAGCAACTTTACTGTAAATGCACAAGGACAATTAACAGCGGCGGCTAATCAACCTATAAGCATTACATCACATCAAATTACAAATTTAAGTGTTACTGATACAGGCGGAGATGGAAGTTTAGCATACAGTAGTGCCACTGGTGTATTTACATACACAGGCCCTAGTCAAGCAGAAGCAAATATCAGAATAGCGGCGGCACCAACACAGGTAAGAGCACATCTTAGTCATGTAGATGCAGGTGGCGATGGTTCATTTAGTTATAACAATACAACAGGTGTATTCACATACACTGGACCTAATCAAGCAGAAGCAAATGCAAGAATAGATGCCGCACCATTAAATGTAAGAGCACATGTAAGTGGTGGTACAGGTATTAGTTACAATAGTACAACTGGTGTTATCACTACAAACGATTCTCAAATAGATATTCACAGTTTAAGTGGTTATGTTGCAAACGAACATATAGATCATAGTGCTGTATCTATAACAGCAGGCACAGGTTTAACAGGCGGTGGAACAATAGCATCTACTAGAACATTAAATGTTATAGGCGGTGATGGTATAACCGCAAATGCAAATGATATAGCAGTAAATAGTACAGTTGTTAGAACAACTGGAACACAAATCGTAACAGGTGACAAAACATTTACTGGTACGGTAGATTTATCAGGTGCAACATTACCAGGTAATGTTAATTTTGCTGGAAATATAACAGCAACAAATATAGATACTGTAACTCAAACGGATTCTATAGTAACAGATAATAACATTTATCTTAACAAAGGTGGTTCTGATCAAGACGCAAAAATACAAGTAGAACACACTACTGCAAATGTATATTTAAAATGGGACGAAGGAACTGACAGATGGCAGTTTAGCAATGATGGTTCAACAGATTACAATATGCTTACAGAAAGTGATGTTGAAGGTTTCTTTAGTGCCAGTGATGCAGGTGGAGACGGAAGTCTAACTTACTCAGCAGGAGTATTTACATATACGGGTCCTAGCCAAGCAGAAGCAAATGCAAGAATTTCAGCCGCACCTTCACAAGTTAGAGCTCACATCAGTGTAACTGATGCAGGTGGTGATGGCTCATTAGCATATAATAATGGCACAGGTGTTATTACATATACAGGACCAAGTGCTTCAGAAACAAGAGCTCACTTTAGTGGTAGCACAGGAATTACATTAAGTAGTGGTGCAATCAGCATTACAAATTCAGGCGTAAGTGCAGGTACATACGGAACTAGT
>Ga0315315_10001712_pt1 | contig 20150 bp, 18 predicted proteins | sample M140m3416metaG_FD_203699 | JGI IMG/M metagenome (GOLD analysis project Ga0315315, IMG submission 203699) | Ammonia-oxidizing marine archaeal communities from Monterey Bay, California, United States - M1 40m 3416 | ecosystem: Environmental > Aquatic > Marine > Intertidal zone | place: USA...
GCCCCTCTGATCGCCTTTCCTACCCCCCTATCCCTTTCCTATCCCCCCTGCCCACCCAGTCGTTCGAGTACACTGACGACGACGAGCCCGAGGCCGACGACACCGAGGTGGCGCTGGAGAACGCCTACTACAACGCCAAGGGGCTAAGGGAGACCGACCTCGGAGAGGCGGAGGCGGCCTTTGAGGAGGTCCTTAGGATGGAGGCCGAGGAGATCGCGTCAGGCGGCGACGGCGACGGTGACGGCGACGGCGACGGCGGGACCGGCCGGTTCGGCCCGTGGAGCTACAAGGCCCTCAAGCAGCTGGTCAAGATCCACCTGGGAACCGGCAACGCGGCCGGCGCCCTTGAGCGGTACCGACAACTGCTGCGCTGCGTCGCCTCCGGCTCCGTCAGCCCCAACGCCGTTGAGAAGGGGGCGAACGGGATGCTCGAGCGGGTGTCGGCCCTGGTCCAGGGCTCCGGGGAGGCGGGGGGCGGGGAGGGGGCCGACGCGACCAAGGCCCTGGCCAGGGAGGTCTACGACGCCACCCTCAGGGTGTTCCACCCGCAGACCGGCCCCAGCCCTAACGAGCGGCTCTGGTTCAAGACCAACCTCAAGTTCGGCCAGCTGCTTTACGAGATGAACGAGACGGCCAAGCTCCAGCTCGTCATCCGCGACCTTCTGCGGGGGTCCGGCCACCCCGACGAGTCGCCGCCGTCCCCCTCCTCGACCGCGGGCGAGGGGTCTGGCCCCGGGGGTTGGGGCGGGGACGGCGGAGGCGCCGCGGCCTCCGGGGGCGGCCCCCCCTCCGCTGCCGCAGTGGCCCCCACCGCGGGAGGCTCCACCAACCTGATGGAGATCTACGCCCTCCAGATCCAGCTGTACAGCCGCCAGAAGGACAACAAGAAGCTCCGCGAGATATTCGGCCGGGCCATGCGGGTCCAGGGGGGGATCCCCCACCCCCGCACCCTCGCCCTAATCCAGGAGCTCGGGGGAAAGATGCACATGGCGAGCAGGGAGTTCGAGGCCGCCGGCAAGACCTTCTTCCAGGCGTTCAAGTCGTACGACGAGGCCGGCGATCCGGCCCGCCTCCGCTGCCTCAAATACCTCGTCCTCAGCTCCATGCTGGGCGTGTCATCCATCAACCCTTTCGACTCGCAGGAGGCCCGCCCGTACCGGGATGACCCGGAGATCACGGCAATGACCAACCTCGTCCAGGCCTTCCACGCCAACGAGATCAAGAGGTTCGAGGGCATCCTGCGGAGGAACGATGGGCGGATCATGGACGACGAGTTCGTCAGGGAGCACCTAGCCGACCTCCTCCGGACCATCCGAACGCAAGTGCTGCGAAGAGTGATCGGGCCGTACGAGCGCATCAGCCTCAGGGCGATCGCGAGGGAGCTCAATGGCATCTCGGTCGGGGACGTGGAGAGCCTGCTGGTGGGGCTCATTCTAGACGGCAGGCTCCGGGGCAGGATCGATCAGGTCTCTGGAGTCCTGCACAAGACGACCGTAATGGGCGGGTCGGGAGGCGACCCGGCGGCGGGAGGGGGGGCTACGAGAGCGGCGCCTTCGCCTGGCCCGTCCGATGCGGGGCGGGCGGCGTCGTCCGCTGGCACGGCGTCCTCCGGAGCCACTGGGCCCGGACCCGTCGACGCCTCAATCGAGGCGAGAACGTACGGGTCGATCGACCGGTTGGCCGGCGCTCTCGAGGGCCTGACGATGGCCGTGGCCAGCGCGGCCTCTGGTGGATCTGGCGCTGGAGGAGGGAGGGGCGGTCCACTGAAAGTAATCTAGGTTCTTGCTCCCCTTTTATGCCACTCTTAGTATCTCCTTCCCTACATGTAGCTTTTCAACCTTTGAATTCAAAATCTTTTCTGCAGATTTGTGTTAACAGTACTACTACTACTAGAGTATGCATACTACTAGCTAGTACTATTAGTAGTACGTAGTATCCTATAGGAAATTCGGCTAACTTCTTGTTACAGAGGGGACAAGCCAGCCGGGTAAATCTGGTGTCCTACGAGCTCGTAGAGTACAAGCTCGTATGACCATCAGTAAGTTCTTACAGGGAAAAGTGCAAAGATTCGGCGTATCTTTAGTGCTAAGATTCGTCAAGACGAGTCGCACAGATAGGAATTCAGACGTTTCCTTGAACTTTCTCCACATGAACAAGCGCACCGTCACAAGCCAGCAAGCTCTCTCTCCTCTCCCTCAGCCGTTGCAGTCAAACCTTTCTGAGGGCAATTACTCTACTCATCACGATGGGTGAGTTTGCTTTCCATTTCAGCACTTTCACCGCGGAAAGGCGCAGCAGCATTTTCAATGGTCTCGAATATACCTTCGTCAACTTCAGCGGGCTCTCCGCCAAGGCCAAGTCCACCCTCTCTAACAACCGCGCTCCTGAGTTCCGCGACGCATGGTAGGCGGAGCTGGCGAATATTACAGATAACTTTGACAACCACTGGAAGAAGACCAATGGCATTGTCCTCGACGCGGTCCTGTCGGGTGGTGGCGGCCACGACGCCGCCGTGACGACTCTTCAGGATCTCGGCATGGCCATCGAAATTTACTCTGAAATCAAAGGTGCCGAGGCGACCTTAAACTTTCTGCAGGACGCTAAAATACTGCTCATGTGAACACTGACTTTCACCGTGACTTTTTTAGCACCTGAATGCCCTTGCACCACCCAATGCTGAATGCCCTTGCACCACCCAAGGTTAGATTCCTGGCTACACATCGTTTACAATTTTATCATTTTTATGCTCGCACTTATATCTCTTATTTGAGCAACACTTATAGCTGGTCCAGTTACTAGGAACTCACACGCCTAGCTATCTGTTAATTACAATCATACGCCCAGCAAAGGAATGCCGTCTACATGAACCGCTCCCGCGATATCATTTTCTCCAGGTTTGACATCCACCACCGTCACACCATTCTGGTCGACCACAAATTCAACTACGGCCGAGCAAAATACGATTCTATAGGGATCATCATGCGAACCCCGCTTTGACCCGCGGGTATTGGCCGCTCTTGGGTCCTGCGCCAAAATTTCTTTGAGTGTTTGCTCCGCCCCATCTACTCCGTCATTCTTTAATGTGTACAAAGGTGCCAATGTTTTACCTCTGACCAAATTTTCCAGTGCCGAACGGGCAACAGGTGTCACAACAACTTTCTTCAGCGCATCGTCCTGACTAACCCAACGAGGCACAGAAAGAGAATTCGCGTCGTGAAAGCCTGGAATATCCCAAGGTACGCATGGTTTAACATCGTACACAGGAGTTCCATTTACCAAATCCAGAGCGGCAATGTGCAGCTGCTTCTCCTTTCGATTGACTGAGACCACCTTTACCAGCGACAGCCCAATGTTGTTGGGCCGGTGGGGCGATCTTGTCGCAAGCATCCCCACTTTGGTCCCCTTGGGAGCCCGCGGCGGCCGGATCTTGGTCTTGGTAGAATCCGGCCGGTCGGTATTGGCATGAAATGTAAAGATAATCCACGCGTGAGAGTACATGTCCATACCCTCAACGGTCTCAACTGGCGCGGAGAGCTGGACGTAACCGCGGGCGTTTGGCGCAAGCGCCCCCTGCCGCGGAGTCCCCATGCGTTTGGTGAATGGGGAGACTACGGTCCCAATCTGCTTTAGCTGAAGAACGGAATTGGCACCATCATCGCCCTCACCATCACTCTTTGTCACCCCACCACCTTCCGCGTTGCCCGAACGCTGCTTCATCAATGACCGAAGCTGGACCTCCGCCCGTATCCGTCCCTTCCGCTCTGCGAGTCTTTGTTCTGTGAGATGCTGCCGAAGTCGACGGGTGGCGCGGACATGGACGACGCATGCTACCACTGCAGTCGCTGCAATTGCCGCTGTAGCGACTGTCGACGACAGTGACGAAGGAGGAGCAAAGCCTGCCGTCGGCATCTCGGGCGGTCCTCTTTCGTGTTGGCGAGACTGATAATGTGAGTTCATCCAGGTCATCCAGATCATCAAGCAATCATGACGGACGGACAGCAAGACAGCAAAATTATCATACGAGCTCGTATTTTATAAAGGCAAAGGCGCATGCACTTTTCTTCTGCATGATGCTTTCTTGGTTTGGCGTTTGTACTTCTAATACCACGTCATTGCCCTTACCCGCATCATCCCACACGCTGACAAAGCCATGCAACAGATAGATGTACCTTTTACTTCTGTGTAACTGCCATGGATACATACATATTGTGGTGTCATACTTCAGTCCACCCAGAACGAAAAATGAACAAGCTTCTCATCACCATTGTGGCGCTCGCTGGCGCTCAGATCGCCGGTGCCTTCTCCGTGGGTCCGCAATCTTCAACCGTGTCCCGGAGGGAATCCTTTGAGAAGGCTGCCACCCTGTTCGGCGGAGCCGCCGCCGCCGGAGCCGCTGTCGCCCTCGGTGTCCCCGCCCCCGCCCTGGCGTACCCGTCTGATGAGACCCCCCGCACTTCTACCCGCATGGGGGGGCTGCTCGAGAAGTACCAAGACAGCAGGGGCTGGGTCATTCTTGCCCCCTCGGGCTGGAACAAGTTCGATGGTGAGGTCGGAGCTTACGACGTCAAGTGGCAAGACCTGGTTGACAGTAAGGAAAACGTCAAGGTTTCTAGTTCCCCCGTCAAATCCAACACCACTAGCATCAGCGCCCTCGGCGAGGATGTAAAAGAGATCGGGGCCAAACTCGCCACCAAGCGCGAGGCGAAGCTCATCGCTGCTGAAGAGAGGCTGACGGAAGGGATCCTCTTTTACGAGTTCGAATTCGCAATCGGTGACGGAACACACCAGCTCTTGTCCCTCTCTGTGAACAAGGGACGTATCTGGAGCCTAGATACCAACACCACCGAGAAGCGGTGGAAAGCACGGGAGCCGCTTTACCGAAACATCGTTGGAAGCTTCATGCCTAAACTGACCTAAAAAAGATGCGCTCGTTCAGGACTGCAGCAAATGGGATACACGAAATGGTGCACCAACGTTGGGCCGTGAGACTCATTCAGCTGGAAATCATCCCCCAAGCGCGTTGGGATGCTACTAATGGAAAGGGAGGCACAGCAACGGTGACAAGCACAAAAGCAATGCCTACATAGCGATCCGAACTTTACTCGAAATACTAGCATGCATACTGATACTTCTCCGAAGTAAAAATACAATGTCTTAATAGCTCCGGGTAGTATTATTTGTGATTTACATACTCTACGAGCTCGTACTAGAGTAGCTATCATACGAGCTCCGTCACAATATTTTTTTGTTGGCGGCGGTAAAACCCGGTAAACCCTACGAGCCAATCGACGCAATTTATCTTTCCACAGATCGGATCGCCCGCCTCGCCCGCCCGCGCATGCGATCTTGATATCATCCCACCCTTAGCCATTTACTATTATTGTCCTTTCCAAAGGATTCCACTGGCATCGCATCTCTATCCCAACCGTATACATTTAGCCTCCCGTAACCAACACGGCAGTGACTGCCGGAGCTATAATGGCGGGGGGGATATACCGCGGGCCCGCCGCTGTTGCGGCGATGGCGACCGCCGCCCTCCTCCTTCTCGGCCCATCCTCCACCTCAGCAGCCACCGCCGCCGAAACCCTTCGGACCTCCCTCACGTACACACAGGACAAGGCTCCCAGAGAAATTTCCGCTGTGGTAAGACCGGTCTCGTCGGTTCTTTGTTACTTTCTTGTCGCTACCGATGACTGATCTCCTGTTGTAGGAGAAAGTTGAGTCATATCTTATGTGCGCCCTCGCACATCTCGTCCCTTTCGCTCCCTGTCTCACCCCCCAAATTACCCGCTTCTAACCTCTATTTCCTCTTCACCCAAACAATCAATACTTAGCTCCCGCTGATTGTTGAAAAGGTGAACCGTGAACTTGAAGGGGTAGTCGACGTCGAGGTTGAATGGACGGGTGGCCTCCACAGCCGGGGCATCGGCACTCATACCATCCGATCCACTGTCACCCGTCTCCTCTCGGCCGTCCAAGACCACGATGCGGATGAGGACGACATCGATCAGGATGAGAACGGTCGAGATGTCGTGCGACGGGGCCTCCTGGTGCCTTTCGAGATCCTGGACACGGACGAGTGCCGCCTCAACGCCTCCCACCCCATGGCGCACAAATGTGCCCCGCCGGCTTTCTGCGTAAACACTGTAGGCTCATATGAATGCGTCTGCCCCGCCGCCGGTCACCCAACCCCTCCGTCTTCCTTGGCCGCCGTAGGGGAGGAATACTTTGCCGGCCTGGCCTCCCAGTCAAGGTCAGGTTGGGAGCTGTCATTCGCCTTGGCCTCCCGGACGACGTGTCCATCCAGCCCGTCCACCAACTCGTGCTGCGAGGCCGACGCTCACCACGGCGGGGGGGAGGAGTGCCGCGCATCTTTCCGCTGCCCCGTCGACCCGTGCGCAAATCCGACGGAGGGCGGTGGAGCAGGCGGCTGTGCCTCGTCTGCCCGGTGCGCCCGGGCCGACAACCCTCTCGCGGTACCGGATCGCGAGTGTCGCTGCCCGTCTGGTCTCATGGGGAACGGGAAGGAGTGCCGTCGGGGCGATGCCAGGCCCCGTCCCGCTGTCATGTACGATGGGGTGACAGCGACGGCGGAGACAGTGGAGAATGGCTTCTACTGCGGCTGCACCAAGCCCATTGTCGACGCGTGCGCCGGCTTCCCTCCGTGCGAAGGTGAGATGAAGATGCGCCATGCGTCGTTGTGCCGGCGTTTGCGTCCTTCGTCGTTCCCATCTCGCTGATGACATATTTTTAGCGGACTAGAGTCTCCGACCCGGTATAGTAGCCGGGGCCTGTGGATAACTTGCTAAAACTGAAAGATGCGGATTGGCGGTTCTTTGATCGATTTTTGTTTCCTTGCTTCTTTGTTCTCGAATTCTCCCCATACTCATACATTTCATGCTCATCCCATTCAATTTCGTTCCCTCAGGCAAGAACGAGGTATGCACAGTAGCATCGAGCAACTCCCCAACATGTGGCTGCAGGCCGGGATATGTCGACAACAAGGACGGTTACGGCTGCGTCGATGAAAACCCTCCAATCCTCAAGCTCCGGAACGATCCAGATGGGGATCAAATTGATCGCCTCGTGCAGGGTGACAGCTATAAAGAGCACGCTGTCGACATTGACGACGACAATGCCGAAGAGTACCTCCGCTCCCTTAAGATCTCTTACTCCCGCCCCCTTCCCCCGGGGTGTCTGGCTACAATGGGGCAGTTCCACGTCAATTACACCGTCAGCACCCCCTGGACCAATCCGCCGTACGCGCGCGTGACCCGCACGGTGACGGTAGATAACATCGACGAGTGTCACCTCGACAAGAAAAAATATGAGGCGCAATGCCCACAGCTTGTGCCGCGTTGCGACGTCAACGCTGGCGCCATGTGCGCCGACACAATTGGGAGCTACACCTGCAAGTGCCCCAAGCATACAAGCGGTGATGGTTTCCGGACCATTGTGGGCATAGAACGTGATGGCCGCGGTCGCTTCGTCGATGCCCCCGAGGGTTACAGCGGTGGTACTGGGTGCCGTGACACCTCCAAGCCAGTGATTGAGGTCCTCGGTCCAAATCCAAAGGTGTTCCGTGTTTCAAAGTGTGGAGGCTTAAGGGGGATCATGGGGAGTGGCGGAGGCGGAGGTGACGACGAGCAGCTCAGCTTTGATCAACGGGGACGGTATGAGAGCGACATCCAGGACATGGTGAAGTCGACTGCCGGGGCCGAGCTTTGTGCTACACATGCCCGGCCCAACCCCTCGGCGTCAGACTGCGTCCGTGCAACCGACCACACCTACCAAGGGAAGGTAGACCTGACGGAACGCGTGATAGTGGGCGAACCGGTTCGAAAGTCGGATTCGCATTGGACCGTGCCATACAACGTCATTGATGACGCCGGCAACAAGGCGGCGACGGTATGGAGGGATATCATCGTGGAGGAGGTCGATTTGGGTGATCTAGAACGCAGAATCCGCGAGAGCATCCTGAAGGATAAGGAACGTGAGATCGAGCAGGCGGTCGCCGTTGCCGTAGAGAACGAGCGACGCAAAGGGTCTTCCGAAGGTGGTAATGGGAGGAGGAAGAATCAGAAGTGCCCCCCCTGCCCTGACTGTCGCTGCCCCGATACTGCCACTGGGCTCAGTGACACTCAATGCGATGCCGTGTGCGCGAAACGTAACATGAAAGAGGGAACATGCCCCAGCTTGGACACTCTGCCAAAACATACTCTCCCTCCCATCCTTGGGGATGTCTTGGCCTTCTTCGAAGGTGTTCTGTCGACAAGCGGCCTCTTGATTGTGCTCCTATGCACATTTGCCATCGCGATTATCGTTATTGTGCAGAGAGTCATGTTCGCCATTTTTAACCCTCGCGATTCGTTTTACTATACGAAGGAAGACGAGGAGAGAGAGCGGCAGATGCTTGGAGCTGTGAAATACCACCGTTCCCCCGGAGCTGCCCCAAGGCCCGCATCAGACGTCAGGACCCCCGGAATCCCCCCACCGCGTGCATCACTGAGCGGAGCCGCCGTCGGCAACGGTATTTTTTCCCCGCCTGAGAACAGAATGGATCCGCAGCAGCGTGAGATGTACACTACCCGTACGAACGGAGGCGATGATGGCATTTATCAGACAATGTCCCCAATAACTCCGTCTCGCTCAAACGGTACTCCGTCGGGTCGGAGCGTCGCAAGGAGTGATACTCCCCATAACCACTCGTACAACCTTCGTCGAAGTTACTAGGTTGCTTGAGAGCAACGAGGTGTGAATGTTCCCTGGGGTGGCTTTATACTACGCATGGTGAATGTAGATATCAATCTAGCACGCATCTAATTGTCAATAGTACAAGTCCATATCGATTGAAACGGCAACAGTTATTAGTCGGCTTTAATTTCTCCATCTTCATTGGCTTCAACTTCCTCAGCACCAGCTTCGCCGCCTCCACTTTCGTTGATTCCACCTTCCTCGTCAATAATTTCGGATACCATATCGAGCCACGCGTCTCTAGTTTCGTCAGGCTCGATATCGATTTCGACGTTAACGAAGCCAGCTTCGCTTAAGTTTGTGGTCGAACTCATGGCTTCAAAATCTTCTGAACCGATAAACGTCTCTTTGTCCACAGTATCGGTAGCATCATCGTCAGCGCGATCATTCGTTTCCCCCTTTTTGCCTCCGAGGAGCTTTGCTCGGACTATCAGCGTCACTGGCAAAGCGGCTACGACACTTATTGGTATTCTAGTCGACGGAATCAACTTCCAAGCGGCAGCCGCTGCTGCTGTTACTACTGTGCCAACCACACTTCCACTCAGGGGACGCTTCCCCTCAATAGTTTGCCAATCAGTTGCGAATGCCCTGGTTGCTTTGCCACCGCGAGTAAACACCAGGCGCCCACCCTTTGCTGCCAAGGCCAACCGAATTTTATCGTCCATGTAGGTAGTGCACAATGTCACGGGGGGACTCTGCGCCCTGGACCCTAGACTCAAAATTAAGGGAAGGAGGCGCTTGTTCCCCAACCACATAACGGGTTTTTCAAAGTCAATGCGAACTGCTGTGGTGAGACGAAGTTCAGTGCCTGTCTCATTCTGAATGGCTGCAACGTCTTCCTCACTGATCCTTGTGAAGTTTCCTCCCGCCACAACGGCCGCCGGCAAACCAAGGACCCTGAACCCCACATCATTGACGACACGGCCCGAGCGCACGACATGCTGTAAGCTGTACCGGAGTCCGAAGAGACTGCCAAAAAATTTGGACGTAATACCGAACGGACGAGTAGCATTCTTGTACTGATCCACCGGTCTTTCTGTGGAATTCTTGCCACTGCCGCGATCTCCGTCGATGGATCTATCAAAGTAGGCAAGCTCGTAGCTGTCCCAAAGCAAGGTTCCGCCCACCCCTTCATCATTTTCGCTACCGACATAGATCTCATCGTCGAGATAGCGACTGCCGTCACCCCGCTTCTCCAGCCTCTGCATGACTTTCAAAATCCGTTCTCGTTCCTCGGGAGTCTTTTTGGAATAGCTGCTGCCACTGCCTCCCTGGATCAGTTCTAGCAGTTCATCGACGTCAGAATTAGGTGTTGTCATCTGGCACAGTATAATTCCATTGCGGAGTCCAACGCATCGCGTCCTGATTGCCGACCTCGTCTGCCTATGGTGACTGGCGCCAAAGCCGTCTGCCCTATCCCAAACGAATGAGGCACAGGATAACGTCCAGAGAAACCGCAGCCACGGAGCCATATCTTCTTGTGCGGGCAGCTGGTAGGGTAGGTTCTAGGACAAGTGAAGCGAAGCAGGCGGTTCGATATCGTCTGCCTCACTCCTTGTGCCTGGACTTTTTGACCATGAGAGGAATAGGTATCACGTTGAAATATCTTCCATTACATACATACGAGCTACATGACATGACTGAGGCTTTGCTCATGACTTCAACAGAGTTGTGGATCGGTGTGTCAGACAACGCGTATGTCGCGCGCGCGCAGCGAGCCGTCGACAAAAAATAATACTCTGGGTTTACGTAATGTGAGTAAATCAAAATAAGCGCAGGCAGGGGTACTAGATAGTGCGTTGCAAATCTCACACATCATTTTTGGTCCATGTACTTCAATAACGATGACTCACAATACCGCGCGTCCTCGTACTGTAGGTCGAAATAAATATTCCCTCGCCTTTCCCCATGCTCCATATTGCAGCCCCGCCCCCGACAACTCGCACCGGATCGAACAAAATGAGAATCGCCGCCCTCCTTTCCCTGACCCTCCTCGGCGCTGCTGGCCTGGTGGGCGCGTTCGGCCCCGAGCAACGGGACGCCCTTCCTCCCGTCGCGACGACCACGAGGGGACGGTTCCTCTCGGTGGCGGCGGGGTCCCTGCTCTCGGCGGCGACGGCAGTGGCCGCGCCGCGGGCATCCTGGGCGGAGGTACCGGCGGGCGGATCCTTCTCGAAGTGCGTGAAGGAGGACGGCAAGACGGGCAAAGCGACCAACTGCGTCAGCACGTCGAATGTGAAGGACGTTGACCTGTACAGCCCACCCTGGACTTACGAGGTGTCGTCTGACGAGGCGTTCGCGCGGCTGAAGGGGGCCATCGCCGCCGACTCGTCGCTCGAGGTCGTCGAGTCCGACAAGGAGAACAGGTACCTCCGGGTGGAGGCCGCCACGCCCCTCTTTCAGGGGAAAGACGCGGTGGAGTTCCTGTTGAGGGGCGACGAAGACAAGTTCGTCACGTTCAAGAGCTACGGGATGGAGGCCGGGGCCATCACCGACGCCAAGTCGCATCGGCTCCGGCTCGAGAGCATCCGGAAGGCGGCCGGCGTCTTCGGCGTGATGGGCGCGGGGCTCACGTCGGACTCCTACGGTGACCTCAGCAGGGGACGGGAGGGAGGGTTCAAGGCCCAGCTCAAGTCCTTCTACGGGCTTCAGAGCGGGGCCGGTTTCGAGGACGTTCTGTCGGAGAAGTAGAGACGCGTATTGTCTGCGATCGGCGCGGCCAGCCCACAAATGGAGCGCAAGGTGACAGGGTTCGTATCGTTCTTTCTCTCTCCAGATCTAACTACTAGAGTAAAATACCTCAAATAGAGCAAGGATGTTCATACCAACTAAGAGCTCGTAACTGCACTGAACTCGCTAGCATATTATTATGCATAGCAGCTAGAGTAGGAATTCTTACTACACGGTACCGGTAACTGTATGCGAAGTAGTACTAATGCAGCTGTACTGAATACTATCTACGTAGCTTTCTATTACCAATCGAGTTGGTAATTCTGAACGGATCATCCGCGCGCGTGCGCAGCTTCGTACGACGATCAGACGGCGCGCGGCGGGGCCATGGATTCGCCCGTTTTGCGCCCTCGGGCCCGCCGCCGATGGGCCGACCGATGGCTCGACGACTTGACCTTTTCTTTCTCTTTCTGCCTTGGAGGATATTTCACTATTTCATCGCACAGCATAATCCACACCATGGTGGCAACCAGATCGAGCAGGAGGACGCCTGCCTCCCCCTCCGCCGCCGCGGCGGCGGCCACTGATTCCGATACCGATTCCGATTCCGACGACGGTGGGAGCTCCGTCAGCGTCTACGACTCTGGAGAGGAGGCCGGGGTGCCCGACCTCGCGGGCAGCGGGGGGAGCGACGAGGACGAGTACGATTCCAACGATGAGGGTGAATCTGGATCCGGCTCCGGCTCCGGCGGCGAGGACGAGAGCGAGAGCGACGGCGCGGGGTTCGAGGATCAGGGATCGTCGGACGAGGACGAGGACCTGCTCCGAGAGCAGGCCAGGGAGGACAGCGACGACGAGGACGGCGAGGGTGGGCTGGAGATCCTCGACGTCGAGGGCATTCCCCGGAACTGGAAGGCTGCACCGTCCTTGGTCCGGGCGAAGCGCTCGGCGCTGGGGAGCGCCAAGGGAGCCGAATCCGCCGGCGGCGACGGTAAGATCACCGACCCCGCGGCTGCTGTTTGGATGCACACCGACGATCTGTCCAGCGACGACGAGGACGAGGACGGGACGGGGAACCGCATCGGCCGCGTCCCGCTGCACTGGTACGAGGACTACGACCACATCGGCTACGACGGTCACGGGAAGAAGGTGATCAAATCGGCCGGCGCCGGTGTCGGGGGGAGGGACCTGCTCGACCGGGCCATCCAGGCGCAGGACGACAGGTCCTCCAAGAAGTTCACCGTCCACGACGCCCTAAACGCGAAGGACGTGGAGCTCACCCCCCGCCAGATAGAGCTGATCCGCCGCATCCAGGGCGGTGCGTACGCTCATCCCGAATTCGACGGCAACGCTGAATTCATCGACTATTACTCCGGGGTGGACAGGCAGATCTCCGGCCTCAACTCGGACCGGCACGAGCCGAAGGCGCGCTTCCAGCCTAGCAAGTGGGAGAAGCTGCAGGTCCGCCGCCTCCTCCACAGGCTCGATTGCGGGTCCATCAGCATGGACTTCCTGGAGGGGAAGGTGAGGGATATGAACGACCTCAACAAGAAGAACAAGGTCGACAACGACGCCCCCCGCCTCCTTTGGAACGGGGACGAGGAGGACGAGCTGAACCAGAAGTCGATCCAGCAGATCTCCGCGCCCAAGCAGCCCCCCCCAGGACATGCCGAGTCCTACATCCCCCCCGACGAGTTCCTTCCCACGGAGGCGGACCTGAAGGAGTGGGAGGAGATGGATGTAAAGGAGCGCCCCCACGGGCTCCTCGTCCCCACCAAGCACCCCAACCTCCGGTCCGTCGGGTCCTACGCCTACTCCGTGAGGGAGCGCTTCGAGCGCTGCCTTGACCTGTACTTGTGCCCCCGCGCCATGAAGCGCAGGCTCAACATTGATCCGGAGAGCCTCGTCCCGTCCATCCCGAAAGCAGCTGACCTCAGGCCGTTCCCCACAGCGAGGGCAGTGCATTATGAGACCCCGCACGGCGACGGTACTGACCCTCCCATGGTCCGGTGCCTGGCCGTCAGCCCCGACGGGCAGTTCCTCGCGAGCGGCGCCGCCGACGGCCACGTCCGAATCTGGGAGGTGCAGACGGGTCGTATGCTCCGATCCTGGAACGTGTCATCGCTCGGAGGAGGTGGTGGTGGCAACGGCAACGGTGAGAAGGAGGACGAGGGCGAAGCCCCCACGATACCCGTGGTCGCACTCGAGTGGAACCCCAACGGCTCTCACCACTGCCTCCTCGCGGCGGTTGGCAGATGCGCCGTCGTCATCGCCACCGGTACGGGGGGCGCGGGCGACGCAGAGCTCACGGAGGCCCTTCTGAGCGCCGCATCCTCCTGCAAGGGCGGAGGCAATACAAAGCACGAGAAGGCGGCGAAGGCCGTCTCGTGGGAACCACTCAAGGCGGATTCTGCGCCCATCAGTGCGTTCGGCGGAACAACCGGGCCCATCTGCGCGCTTCGGACTAACAAGGACATGACCTTCATGCGTTGGCACAAGAAAGGAGACTACTTTGTCACAGTATGTCCCAAGGCTGGTGCTGCATCTGTCCTCATCCACCAGCTGAGCAAGGCCAGCTCCCAGCAACCTTTCGGTAAATCCAAAAGTGAGGTTCAGTGCGCTTGCTTTCACCCAAGCAAGCCTTTCCTGTTCGTCGCCAGTCACCAGCACGTGCGAGTGTATCATCTGGTTAAGCAATCATTGGTTAAGCGCCTCCTGACTGGCTGCCGCAGCATATCAACTATAGATGTGCACCGATCTGGTGACCACATCATTGTCGGCAGTCTAGACCGTAGGATGGTCTGGTTCGACCTCGATTTGTCAAGTACTCCCTACAAAACCCTCAAGTACCACGAGCGCGCCCTCCGTTCGGTTTCCTTTCATCCCCGTTACCCTCTTATGGCCAGTGCCTCGGACGATGGTTCTGTCCATATCTTCCATAGCATGGTCTACTCGGACCTTATGAGGAATCCATTGATCGTTCCGGTAAAAATTCTTCGGGGGCACAGCGTTGTCAAGAGAATTGGGGTACTCTCCTCTGTCTGGCACCCTACTCAGCCCTGGATTTTCTCCGCCGGAGCGGACGGGAAGATTCACCTATACCAAGATATTTAAGCATTTACATGCTATATTTTAGCCAAGCTTGGAGTAGAAAGCTTTATTTATAATTCTTGAATGGCTCACACTAACTAGTATTCTTTTAGCTTCAATGCAGCATGGACATCTCTTCCACCATTCCAATCACATCCTCCACGGTAAGGATAGTGCTGTTTTCACGATCGTCCATTTTCCCATCGTTCCCTGGTGGTACAGACTCGTCCGCAAAATCTTCAATCTCCCATCGCCCATCCTCGTTCATCTCAACAAGAACCCTTTCCATGGTCGCTCGATCGAGGTCCAGGAAGCTTTCGACAAAGTCTCCATCAACGAAGCCCCGACTTGGATGATGACGTTGTTCCGCAACAAAAGCGTGGAATTCAGAGTGGCCGAGACCACCGACCGGACGTATGACGCGGGCCATGCATCTTTCGAGCGTAGAGAAAAACGCAGCAGTAAAAATGTCAATACCAAGAACAGAGCCAACCGATCCATCAACCGTGACAAAGAGAGTCTGGCTTCCAGTCGTAACAACAGCCTTCATGGGACGACTTGCTCCTCCTCCAGGCGATACGAAGTTTTTCTTCGCTTTCTTAGGAGTTCTTCCAGCAGGCGAGCCACCAACCAATCTGTTCCCACTGCTTGCTGCAACTCCATCTACACTGGATTGAGCTCCTGTCGAGACGACTAAACTTCCCGTAAGGAATTTGTTTGGCATCTCGCCAAAATTAAACTCGCCAACAGTGTCCAGGCGGCACCGTACTTCTTCAGATGCAGCATTGGAGTTCCTCTTCAACACGAACAAATTATTCCAATTTTCAGCGCCGAGGTAAACATCATCAGTGAGCATCTCGACAGCAGTAGTCCAGTTCGCGTTATAATCCCGAGCGACCTCCTCCAGGGTGTCGTACTCGGGGTAGAATTGAACAATGGAGAGGGAACGCATCAGGTCGCCGACAAGAGCAATGCATGATCGTTCACGTTCCTTCGCAGTCGATGGCCCAGACCCACTCATAGATAGGGCGTGAGGATGTGCTAGGCTGCGGACACAAAGGCTTGCAATATGTCCGTGGTGCCCTGCTCCTACCGATTTTAGGGTAGGGACGATGGATCCCCCATCTCCGCTTGAATCAAAGAGTCGACACACGTGCGTCTTGGAATTGATGGATACCAAAATAGAACCGTCATAAAATGGGGTCATTGAGTATACTGAACCCTTGGTTGCCATCTCAGTAATGACGCGAACAGTGCGGTTCAAGGAGCTTGGCATTGCGCTTGCGTCAGACATTGATGTATCTATACCGGTGGAAACACCACCGCATTGGACCACCAGCACTCGACCTCTTGTAGCTTCATCTTCATCGGGGAACGCATATGCTGTTCCGATAAGGAGATACGGACGGTAGATGTCGCCCTCAGACTCTTTTTCGTCGCCAGCAGACTTCTCTAGCGTGGCAGCATCTTTAATCTTGAGATTAGTACTAATCATGGACATGATCATCTCGAAAGGATCAAGATCCATACGATCCACCTCTTGGAAGGTAGTATCATCAAAAAATCTCACACAATTGCCCATATTGGACTCCCCTTCCATCATTCCATTCGCAGGACCACCAGCTGCGCCAGCATCAATCGCGCCAACGCAAACCACTCGCCCAGCTTCGTGATATGCAACCCTTCTCGGACTCATTCCAATATTGTGGGTTGTTACATGGAGTTTTTGAATATCATCAATTATTCCCAGGCGCAATGTAGATTCATCAGAGACACACAGAGGGTACGTCGCGGACGACACTTGCTGTGCATCCTTCCCTGGTCCTTCTGCAGGGGGAGAAGAAAATAGATGATTCGAATGGAAGGGCGCCGCTACCGCTACTGCCAAGGATTCCCTCCCTGCCCTAATGGAACCTGCTGTGCCAGATCCTTCTCCTTCATTTCCTCCTGCACCGCTGGGCTCAGAGGAAAGATGAACAGCGGAATAACAAAGTTTGGGAAGGGTAGAAGTGCTTCCCCCACCACTGCCCCCAGCAAGGTACACAACGGTGGGTCTATCGCCAGTCGCGAGGACGCAGGTTCCGCCTCCGCTGTTGGGAGAGGCAATTCCTTCGGGTCCATTGGAAGAATGAACGGGAGGAAGAAGCGAAGATGACGACCGAAACGGAACGAGTCCGACGGCGCGACTTCCAATACTTACTTCCTTTCGGGCATACACGTTGTACTTTTTGACAGAGTCCGCCCCAGTTTTGCGAGAAACGGCGAAACTTAATAGTCCACCGTCACCCAAGCCGACCAGCAATACGTCGATCCCTCTCGGCTGCTGCGTTTGCCGTCTTCCCGCTTGGTTCTGACTCCCGGGGTCAAGCGTTACCATGCAAAGACTTCTGGCCATCATGTGCTGCCCCCTCCCAGTTCCGCCAGCAACTGCGGTATCCTCTCCGGTATCCATGGCACCATCTCCAACGTCGTCGCTCTCCGGTTCGGAACCCAGATTGATGCGGAGAACTTCTCCCAGGATCTTCTCCTTGGCACCCAATGAAAGCAGACGGACCGAAAAATCGTCCCAAAGGCCGACTGCAACGAGCTCGGACCTTTCCGCGGTGATCAGCTTGCTTTTTGCGGCAGCGTCCACCTCCATAGAAGATGCCTCCCCGTTAAGGTCGCTCATTAGACCGCCCTCGGCGGATGAAGAATCAAACGCGCGGACATCGAGACAGCTGATCTCCCTTTCCAGCACAGTCTCGGCGACGCGCTCGATCTTGGCAGATCCGTCCGATGCAGCCACCGAGAGGTAGACCAAAGAGCCGCCGCGGAGCGCGAGGATGATCTGGCCGGCCTCATTTCCGGTCGCCAGGGTGATGTCCCCCTCCGAGTCGGTACGGTAGACATCAATGGGAGGTGCGCCGTCCTCTGCCGACAGGTCCACGAGGCGAACCTCCGAGTCGGTAACCTGCACTGCGAGGCTCTCCATGAGCTTGGAATGCACGTTGCCGGCGAAGAGTGTGGACCGCGTCGGATCGAAGCCAGGAAGGAAGACCTCATCGAGAGTTGCCGCAGCTCCGTCGTCCTCGTTCTCGTCTCGGCTGGCATCCTGGGACATGTCCGCATCCTCCTGACCGGCGCCCTCCTCCCCCATGCTCTCCTCGTCGTCCTCATCGTCCTCCTCCTCCATTACTACCCCAAGGACCCTCGTCTCCCCAACGAAGCTCTGAACGAGGTACCTGTCGTCCCCGAGGTCACCGAACCTCTCCCTAAGATTCCACATGCCCTTGATACCCGGGAGGTGGATCGACGCCCCCTCCGTCAGGCCGATGCCGCTGCGGACGAGGCGGACCGTGCCGGACGCCCCCAGGCCGGACGCGGTCACGACCATAGACTGGCGTCCCGCGCCGGACGGGGACGAGTTGGAGGAGGAATGGGCCGTAGGGATCAGGTCGAAGTCGACGATGGGGCCCAGGTTAGTGTACTCTTCCACGGGGGACAGGTAGGTCGTGGCGGCGAGGGCACCGGGCCGATCCGCCCCACCCGCGGCCGCCCCAGCGGCCGCCCCCGCCGCGACGATGGGAACCGGCTCGTCGAGGATGCGAACGAGGGCCGAGTCACCGAACTGGCTCCCCACGAAGACCAGTCCCCCCTCCCCCCCCCCTCCCAGGTAGGCCACCACCGACGCCAGGGGGGCCGATCCCAGAGTCTCGAGGTGCAGGGACGCCACCTTCCCCGTGGTCCCGCTCCGGACCAGGGTGAGGAGATGGATGGACGAGTCCTCGGTGGCCAGGAGGTACCGGCCGGACAGGTCGGCGTCGCCGTCGCCATCGCCGTCCCCCCCGTCCGGGGGGAGGGGGGGGACGGCGTCTACGGCGAGCACGATGGTCTGGCCGATGGGGAGGACCCTGGTCACCCCGTCGGCAGTGGAGTGGTACGTGATCTGCCTCTGGCCGAATACGAGGACTCCGGAGGAGGAGGAGGAGGAGGAGGGAGGAGGGAGCTTCCGATCCCCGCCCCGGACCGCCCCCCCTCCCGCCCCCGCGACCCGGGGGGGGAAGTGCCCCATCGGCGGGACCGGAACGAGAAGGCCGGACCCCCCGTCGACGCGGGACTTGCGCAGCCGCTCCGCCGGGGGAGGTGGGCGCGGCGACGAGCCGGCGCCCGAGCTGGCGGCCGCCGAGTCGCTCTGCGGCACGAGCGCCCTCCTCGCCAGGTCGATGGAGTGCGCCACCACGTGCTGCGCCGACCTCGCGTCCTGGTGCAGCAGGCAGAGCTGGGGCATGACAGCGGGGTCGGGTGAGTCGAGGAAGGACATGCTTAGGACCGTCCTCTCCTCGATGCGGACCGAGAAGGGGGCAAGGAGAAGGTGGGAGGAGGAGGACGACGACGACGACGAGGATCCGCCTGGCTTTGGAGGGGGGGGGGAGGGGGAGGCGGCCGTGGCTGGATCGTATCTGGAATTGACGGGAAGGATAGTGACGAAGCCATCGTAGAGGTGGACCGCGACGCACCTGCCCAGGGGATCGATGGCGGCCAAAGGTCCGGCCTCGGCCTCCCTCCCCAGCACGCTGGCCCCGTAGTCGGCCAGCGGTCCCGAGGCGTGGGTGAGGACCCGGTAGGGCGAGTCGGTCCGAAGGCTGGCAGCGTGGTCCGGGGTGGGATCGTGCGAGATGATGCCGAACTGCTTCCGCTCGGTGATGAGGAGGAGGTAGTCCCCCATCCCCTTCATCTGTCCCCCCCCCGGACCGGTGTGGCGGGCCCCCGGAATCCGGAACGGGATCAGGTTGGTGAGCCTGCCGTTGATGGGGACCGAGAGGAGGAGGGGGAAGGGGGGACCGGATCCAGACTCGTAGGAGGAGGAGGCGGCGTCCGCTGCGGTGGAGGAGGGGAGCTGGCGGATCTCGAGGCGGCGGGACTTCGCGATGGCGAGGTCCTGCGCGGGTTCCGATGGAGGATAAGGGAAGAGGAAGGAGAGAGGAGAGAGGAGGGGGAAGAGAGAGGAGGGGGAGTATGGGGTGAGCAATGGAGTCGTCCACACATTATTGCCCCATTTTCTCGTCGATCCCGCGCCGAAGGCCGCACGAGCATCTCTCCAGGCTAGGCGCCGACCAAACCCCAACCCCAAACCCCCAAACCCCAAACCCCAACCGACCCCAACTGACCCTGACCCTGACCCCGACCCGCCCAGAGCATTAAAAAAACACAAAGAAATCCCCAACCGTCGGGTCACAACGCACCGCGGTGTCGGTCCCCAGGAAGGAGCATCTCGCCGCCAGCAGCACCGCCCCGGGGCGGTGGTTCGTGGCCACGTAGTGGCAGGCCTCGGCCTCTGTCCCCCGCGGGGAGGTCGGGGCTATCCCCCCCTCGGTTCCGGGACCGTCCTGGACCACCATATTGGCGGCGGCTTAGGAGGAGGAGGATTTGGGTCTCGGAGCGGTGGAGGCCTGAGTAGGATCGATCGGTCGGTCGGCTGGGATCCCTGTCGCTCTGCACTTCGCTGCTGCTGGCACTAGGGGAAAATTCTTTTGGCCGGGTCGCGCGTGATGGGTGGGGGATCTCCCTGGGGGTTTCCTCGTGGTGGGGGGGGGGGGGGGGGGGGGAAGGTTTTTGTTATGCCGCCCCCACGTTCGCCACCCCGGGGGGGAGTG
>Ga0315315_10001714_pt1 | contig 20138 bp, 19 predicted proteins | sample M140m3416metaG_FD_203699 | JGI IMG/M metagenome (GOLD analysis project Ga0315315, IMG submission 203699) | Ammonia-oxidizing marine archaeal communities from Monterey Bay, California, United States - M1 40m 3416 | ecosystem: Environmental > Aquatic > Marine > Intertidal zone | place: USA...
GCAACGATTAAGATGGGTTGGGGTAAGTACGATGCTGCATCTGGTTACACTTATGTGTTTCAAGATGATTTGCACAAACCTATTCCAAAACCTGACGAAGATTTTAAAAAAGCATTTGCAGTTTGGCTGTACCCAAAATTTATTAACGATACCCAGAACTTTGATTTAGGTCGTGCTGTTTTATGGCAACGCCAATCATTCGGTGAATACGATGGTTTCAGAAAAATGTGTTCTATGTTTTATGAACAATCACAACTTACAGAAAACTTAGACAAACTGCCGATAGTAAAATACACAGGTTCAGAACCTTTGAAGATCGGCATGGGCAGCACCAGAATCCCAGAGTTTGAATTTGTCGGATTTAAGGACAGAGCCGATGGTTTTGTTCTGCCTAGTTTTGCACTAGAGGATGGTAACTCATCTGACCCCACTATCACAGAATCATCTTCTAGTGCATCTGTAGAGCCTTCTGCTGCAGAAGGTGGAATCATAGATGATGAAATTCCCTTTTAGTTGTGGACTGGGTAGAGATTGCTCAACCCATAGCCATTGAACTTTTAGGAGAACCAACATCTAAAAAAGGCGATGAATGGCGGTGGGGTCGCAAAGGATCATTAGTTTTAAATCTTGAGTCTGCTTCATGGTACGATCACGAAGCAGATCAAGGCGGTGGGATTATTGATCTTATTAAATTTAAAGGTGGTGATGTTGCTAAGATATTAGAACCTTACAATGTCGATCAAATTAAAATACCAACACAACCGATAAAACCTAAACCTATGCGATTATTCAATCGTGATCAGATGGTTGATCTTTATAATGATTCAGAAATTCATGTGCAATATTCAGAGGATTTCATGGTTATGCGATTTCCTACAGATCATGCGATCAAGCAGAAATATGCACCATTTACTCGGCATGGTGCGGAATGGTCTATGAAGCGACCTGAAGGCGTATTGCCTATATATGTTTCGGATAGAGATAAAGATAGTCATGTAATTATTGTTGAAGGCGAGAAAGCTATGAAGGGTGGAGAAAGCATTTATAAAGGTGATATCTGTTGTCATCATGGCGGTGTTAGTAATTGGCAGAATTGTGATTGGTCAAAGCTAAAAGATCGCAAAGCGTATATCTTTCCTGATAACGATGAAGCTGGAAAGAAGTTTGCTCACGAACTGAAAGAACATTTAGCAGACATTTGCGATTCAGTAGATGTCATAAAGATACCTAGAGCCTTCAAAGATAAAGACGATCTATGGGATGCAAAGGTTAATGAATACTGGAAATCATCAGAAGAATTTATTGATTATTGTCAGAGCAATATTGTCAGACAAAGAGTCAGTTTAGAACTTATCCCAGTTGGTAGAATGATCAAAGATATCAAGAAACCTGAATGGCTCATAAACGATGTCTGCGAGAAAGAATCAGTAATAGCTATCTTTGGTCAGGCAAAAGCTGGTAAATCGTTTATAACAGTCGATATGGCAGCTTGTTTGGCATTGGGTAAAGATTGGCATGGTCATAAGACACATCAAGCACCAGTCATTTATTTGGCGGGCGAGGGTTTGAGAAACATTAGTAGAAGATTCCTAGCTTGGTCTAAGATTAATAAAGCAGAGATACATCAAGCACCTTTGATGATATCTAGTCGTGGTGCAAGGTTATTAGACGATAAAGACCATCAGCTTTTGAAAGATACGATATCTGCAACAGAAGATGAATATGGTGATATCGGCATGATCATTGTTGATACTTTAGCTAGAAACTTTGGTGGTGGTAATGAAAATTCAACAGAAGATATGAACGCTTTTGTAGAAAGAATTGATGATCTTAAAGATACTTTTAAATCTTGCATATCTATTGTGCATCATACTGGTCATGGCTCAGGCACAAGGGCGAGAGGATCATCGGTACTACCAGCAGCAGTAGACGCTGAATATAAAGTCTTGAGAAAAGATGTAAGTGAAGAAATGTTTGTATCTTTCTCACAGACACTTATTAAAGATGGTACACCAATGAAAACTAAAGAATTTAAGTTTGAAGTATTGAATCTACCTTTTGAAGATTTATCTTCTGGTGCATTGGTAGAAGTTGATGAAATACCAATTGAAAAAGCATTGTCTGAAACTAAAATTAAGATATTAGATGCGGTCAAAGCGATACAAGAAAAAGAAAATGAACCAGCACTTAGATGGGTAAATCATGGCGAGATTATAGAAAAGTCAGGATTGACAAAAAACACTATTGATAAACCATTACGACAATTAAGAGATGACAATAAATTGAGTTATGACAAACCTAAAGGATATCAAGTAAAGGATTTTGATGATGAACTATTTTAGAAGTTGGTGTCTATTTGGTGTCTATTTTGGTGTCTATTTAACGTATTTTGGTGTCACACGATGTAGAAAGTGGTGTGTGTCTATATACATTCCTATGTATAGACACCACACACCATCGCAAATTTGATATTTGATTATTATGGATAATGAAGCATTATTTGAAAAATTAAAGGAACTTAGGACTCTTGAATCTGACATGGTGTCAACTTATGGAGTAGATGATCCTTATAGTTTGGTATCTGCTAACTTTCAAAAAAAATTCAGATTAGCTAAACAGAAGTTTAATATTTCACTTTCTTACGATACACCAGAAAAACAGATAGAAATGTGCGACATGATGATTCGTGCTAATGAAGCATTAAAGAAACAACTAAATAGAGAAGGTGTTATTGCATTGCCAGTTGATACATGGATTGTAAAACACAGACCTACTGGAAAAGATGTTTTAGTATGCAGAAACAAAGAACAAATCCAAAAGGTCAAAAAAGATATTGGTAGGAATATGCCAATCTATGCAGCAGAAGAATTATTAGATTGTATTCCAGAAGATATATTTGAATTTAGAAATATGCTAGATAAAGAAACAGGCAGAGTATCAATAACTAAAATCAGGGATTTAGATGAAAGTTGAAAAGCTAATAGAAGAACGCGGTAAGGATTATGGCAATCCAGAATATTTCTTTAGTCAGTTGTCTGGTGTTTGGACTGCAATGCTAGGAATACCAGTATCGCCTACAGAATGTGCAGCATTGATGATAGCTTTCAAGAATTTACGATTGGTTAATAATCCAAATCATTTAGATACATTAGACGATATAGAAGGTTATACTTACATCGCTAAGTTATTAGCTGACAAATATTGTGAACAGAAAGACTGAATCAATTGGTAGGCAAGGAGAATATTTAGTTGCAGCTTTTTTATCTAAATATACACCTACTGTTAATGTTGTTCCGCATGGTGCAGAGGAAGATATCGTGTTCAAACTGAACGATAGATATTATGGTTGTCAGGTCAAAACAAAAAGTAAGAAAGAAAAAGTAAGGAATGGTTGGCGTTTTGATCTCAGAAGAAGCGGTAATACTTACGATAGGTATTACAGACAATCAATAGATATCTTTGCTTTAGTTTGTTTACCAAAAAACAAAATATATTTTTTAGATGCTAAGTATCAAAAATCTTTAATTACACTTTCTGATTTTCAATTAGATAACTTGGATGAAGATTTATGTTTTCAGGCTACATTACAAGAACTATCTCAAGTATAATAAACACATCATTCGTGGATGGAGTAATACTCACTCGTGTTTTCTCCTAGATATGATTGCTGACAATACAGCTTACTTACTCCATCCATCAGCATTATGAAAATAGACATTAAGGCAGATTTAAAAAAACTTAATAAAAATCTTGTTGGTTTTCAAAAAGATCAAATACCTTTTGCTTCTATGTTAGCTATCAACGATACGACTAAAGATATGCGTATACAATTACATAAAGATATGGAAACAATTTTTAGCAAAGGTGTAACTCGTTTTACAAAACAAGGATTATTTAGAAAGTTTGCGACAAAAAGAATTCCAGAGGGAGCAATATACTTTAAACCAGCACAAGCAAAATATTTAGAAAAGCAAGTCTTTGGTGGTGTGAGAACAGAAAAGAGTCCGATACCAATACCTTATAGAAATAGAGTTAAATTATCTGCGCAAGGAAATTTAAGTAAAGCAAAGCTAAAATCTTTAATAAACAAAAAAAAGAATAGAGTTTTAAAAATAAATGGTGTTGGTGGTGTTTATGAAATAAATAAAGGTGAACCACCAAAGCTGTTAGTTGCTTTAGATTCTAATGTTGCTGTTTATAAAAATCCAAAATTCAATTTCTTTTCTTTAGGTCGCAGAGTCTTTGATAAAAAATTTGTACCCAACTATAAAAGAAGATTGAAATTTTCTTTAAGAACAGCAAGAAGATAACCCCCTATGCAAGGTACTGTCTGTAGGTTACAACGTGGGTGATTCGCAAGCGCAGTATTTTTTTAGATACAGGTTATAAGAATTGAGTGTAATATAACTATATGGCAAAAAAGAAAACAATAATTGCTGTTGATCCAGAAAAACGTAAAAACAAGCGCACATCAATTGGTTCAAGCAGAAATACATACCCTAGAAACAAACATAAGCGCAAACAATACAAAAAATACAGAGGACAAGGCAGATAAATGGCTACACAAAAAGAAATAGCTGAATATTTAGACTTATCTGCACCTTATGTAAGCACATTAGTAAAAAACGGTGTTTTGCCACAAGCAAAAGGCAAAGAAGGCATGAGTAAAGATCATTGTCGCATTGCTTACATAAATTATTTACGCTCAAAAGCTAGATTGCACCTAAAATCAGGATCAGGAGACATTGGAGAAGAAAAACTTAGACTTGTAAAGAATCAAGCAGATCATAAAGAATTAGAAGTAGCAGAATTATCAGGAAAACTTATAGATACTGATGACGTTATTGACCTTTGGCAAGATATGATTGCTAATTGCAGGTCAAAATTGTTAAATATAGCTGCAAAAGTCACACATCAAGTTATAGGACTGACAGAATACGGAGAAGTAGAAGATTTAATTAATGATGAAATACACGAAGCTTTAAATGAACTTGCAAAAGAACCCATACCAGAAGCAGTTGAACTCGATCTGGAACAAATCAATAGCGACATTCAAAGCACCAGAGAAGCTTAAAGTAAGTGAATGGTCAGACAAATATAGAGTTCTGACTAGCGAATCATCTGCTGAAGCTGGTCAATGGAAAACTAGCAGAGCAGAATACCAAAGAGGTATGATGGATGCGGTCAATGATCGTAGAATAGAACGCATCGTCATTATGAGTTCATCACAGGTTGGCAAGACTGAGATGATAAATAATATTATTGGTTATCACATTGCCCACGATCCAGCACCTATGCTTGTCGTCATGCCAACTTTAGAAATGGCAAGATCATGGAGTACCCAAAGATTCTCAAAAATGATTGCTGCTTCTGAATCTTTGAAACATAAAATCAAAGACTCCAAAGCTAGAGATTCAGGTAACACAATATTATCTAAATCTTTTGCTGGTGGTTTCGTTGTAATGACTGGATCAAACTCGCCAGCTTCATTAGCATCCAGACCATGTAGGATTGTTTTGCTTGATGAGGTTGATCGTTACGAAACAACAAGCGAGGGTGACGCTGTTTCATTAACAATTAAAAGAACTGCAACATTTGCCAATCGTAAGATCATAATGACATCAACGCCAACGATAGATGGTGCATCAAGAATACAAGATGCTTGGGAAGAATCAGATAAAAGATATTTCCATGTGCCTTGTCCGCATTGTAAACAAAAACAAGTTTTAGAATGGCAGAATGTTAAATGGGATGATGCAAAAGATGCACACATGGTTTGTATTCATTGCGGTTCTGTCATAGAAGAAAAAGATAAGATATGGATGATTAGAAATGGTGAATGGATAGCAGAAGAAGAAACTTATAAAACTGCTGGTTTTCATCTTAACGAACTGTATTCAGTTTGGCGATCATGGTCAGAAGTCGTTGAATCTTTTTTAAATGCAAAAGAACATCCAGACCAACTTAGAGTTTTTGTTAACACTTCACTTGGTCAGGTGTGGCAATCTGATGGTGAAGAAATTGAAAGTGATTCGTTGTTAAATCGTAGAGAAAACTACGATGCACAATCTATACCTGAACCAGTTGTATTACTTACTTGCGGTATTGATGTGCAGTCAGATCGGATCGAGTCACAAGTTGTCGGTTGGTCGGCTGAAAATCAGATGTATGTCGTGGATTATCAAATCATGTTTGGTGATCCGAACCAATTGCAAGTCTGGAATGAACTAGATGAATATTTAAAATCCTCATTCAAAACAGAAGATGGCAGAACCATAAAAATATCTATCACTTGTATTGACTCAGGTTATGCAACTCAAAATGTTTACGCTTTTTGCAAACAAAGACAGGGAAGAAGAATCTTTGCAATTAAAGGGCAGAGTCAACATGGTAAACCAATTGCCAATAGACCAACGCAATCAGGTAAACAAAGAGTGCAACTTTTCCCAGTAGGTACAGATTCAGCAAAAGACACTTTATTTTCATGGCTTAATATTGATGAAGTTAGATCAGGTTACATCCATTTTCCTGCTGATGTCGATGAGGAATACTTCAAACAATTAACATCTGAAAGAAGAATAATCAAATATTACAAAGGACAAAAGCGCATGGAATGGAAACAGATCAGAGAAAGAAACGAAGTCTTAGATACTTGGGTTTATAACATCGCTGGTTTTTATATTTTGAATCCTGATTTAGAAAGTCTAAAAAACAAAGCTATAGATACAAAACAAACTCAAAGAAAAGGAAGAACTAACAAACAAAGACGCAACCAAAATTGGGTAAATTCTTGGAGATAATATTTATCCTATAGATTTATAGCTTTTACATTTATAATAGTCATTAAAAATCTATTTTTTATGGCAAATCAATTTGATCGTGTAAATTACCCTAAACAAGAGCCAGATGAATTAGTCATTGGTGATCGTTGGGTTTGGCGTAGAGATGATCTTGTTTCAGATTATCCATTAGCTTCTTATGAACTCAGTTATGAATTTCACGAAGATTCTGGTGGTGGCGGTTCACATAAATTTACAATAGCTGCTACAGAAGCAGATGATTCATATTTAGTTGAAATAGCTTCAAGCACAACTGCATCTTTAGCAGATGGTGATTTTATCTGGTATGCCTTTATCACTAGATCATCTGATTCACAAAGAGTATCAGTAGATGAAGGCAGAACAACTATTGTCAAAAACTTTGCAAACACAAATGCAGACTTACGAAGTCATGCTAAGAAAGTTTTAGATGCCATTGAAGCAGTCATAGAAAATAGGGCAACTGTAGATCAATCATCTTTTTCTATTGCTGGCAGATCGTTGTCAAGAATGTCTATAGATGAATTACTGACTTTAAAAAATAGATACAAGGCTGAATATTTGAAAGAGATAAAAGAAGCAAGAATCAAAAACAAACAAAGATCAGGTAATACAATCGGAGTTAAATTCTAATGGCTTGGTACGACAGATTAACAGGTAGAACAAGGAAGAAAAAAATACCAAAGATAAGAAAATATCAAGGTGCAAATACTGGCAGGTTGTTCTCTGACTTCATGCAAACTTCTACATCTGCTGATAGAGAAATTAAAGATCAACTAAGATTATTAAGAGATAGATCAAGAGATTTAGCAAGAAATGATTCTTATGTCCAAAGATATTTGCATCTGATGCAAAGCAATATTGTTGGTTCAAATGGCATAAGACTTTCGATGAAAGCAAGAAACGATGATGGTTCTTTAGATTTAGTTGCAAATAGAATCATAGAACAGCAATGGAGAAATTGGTGCAAGCTAGGTAGTTGTACAACTAACGGAAGATTATCTTTCATTGATTGTCAAAAGTTATTTATTGAATCTTTAGCAAGAGATGGTGAAGTATTAGTACGTCACGTCAAATCAAGAGATTCAGAATTTGGTTACAAGATTGAGTTTTTAGAAGCTGACCATTTAGATGAAAAGAAAAACGAAGATGCTAAAGGATCAGGTAATAAAATTAAAATGGGTGTTGAACTTAATCAAAGTCAAAAACCAATAGCGTATTATCTTTTTAAAAACCATCCATTTGATAATACACATCAAAGTACTACTCAACACATAAGAGTAAATGCTGATGAACTTATACACGCATACATCCCACAAAGACCAGAACAAAACAGAGGAGTACCCTTTACTGCTTCTGCAATGGCAAACATAAAATTGTTAAATGGCTATTTAGAAGCAGAGATAGTTGCAGCAAGAACTGCTGCAAGCAAAATGGGATTCTTTGTATCTGGTGACGGTGATCAATATGTTGGTGATGGTGAAGATGATGAATACGTTCCAATTATGAATGCTGAAGCAGGTACTTTTGAACAATTACCTAGTGGCATGGACTTCAAAGAGTTTGATCCATCGCATCCAACATCTGCTTTTGAACCATTTACAACGCAAGTATTGAGAAGCATTGCTTCAGGCTTAAACATTTCTTATCACGCACTTACTAATGATCTTAGTTCAGTAAACTATTCATCATTGCGTGCTGGTGCTTTAGAAGATCGTGAGATGTATAGGTTATATCAAAGATTTACAATAGATCATTTTGTAAGACCAGTATTTGAAAAATGGTTAGAGATGGCTATATCTTCTGGCGCAATATCTACATCGCCATCTACAAATCAACCTTTACCAATAAGCAGATACGATAAGTTTGCTTTAGCAGCTAACTTTATACCTAGAAGCTTCTCTTGGGTTGATCCACAAAAAGAAATGATGGCTTCTATAAGCGGTATGCAATCTGGATTAGTTACATTTCAAGATGTGCAAGCTAATTATGGTAGAGATGTTGAAGAACTTTTTGAACAGCATGAAAGAGAACAAAAGCTTGCTGAACAATACGGTATCAAAACTGCGTTTCAACCTTTTGGTATGAAGATACCAGTTGAAGCAGATATACAAGGTGGTAATGATGGCGACTAACTTTCCAACTAAAGATGACGATAAAAAAGTTAGTTTGCGAAACTCTAACTATCCTCAGTTTGATTATGACTTTATTGCTGGTGTCAAAGAAAACGATCCTGATATTTACAAAGCTGGTGGCAACATCAGAGGTAATGAATCATTTAATTTATGGACAAAAGCTAGAAACGGTGAAGAAACAGATGGTGTCATTAGTTGGATTAAAGAAAGGGAAGCATGGGCAGCTAGACATTTTGAGGATGGCGCACAATTTAAATCAGGTGACAAAGCTGGTAGACCATCAAACATAGCTGGTGTCATTGCACAAATGAAATGGGGAGTGATTGGAACTCTAGGTGAACAAAAAATGAAAGATGTTGTTTTAGAAGCTATAAAATATGTTGAACAAAAAGAATCAGGTTCAGCGAGTCAGGCTCAACAAGATAGACAAATTTCAGCAAAAACAGAAAAAGCATTAGAAAATAAAGTAAAAGAACATAACGAAGAAGTTAATAATGCAGCTTCTAAAAGAACAACTTTAGGAACACTTAAAAAGGTCTATGACAGGGGTATTGGTGCATACAATACCAATCCAGCATCAGTCAGACCTAATGTGTCTAGTCCGCAAACTTGGGCTATGGCACGAGTAAATAGTTTCCTTTTCGCATTGCGAAATGGAAGATTTCAAGGCGGTAAACACGATACTGATTTACTGCCTGAATCACATCCTTTATCATCAAAAGACAAAGAGGAAAAAGCGATGAAAAACAAAGACGAAAGACATATCATAAATGTTGAAGAATCCGATGATAGTTATACCATCGAATTTGCAAAACATCATGGTATGGAAGAAGAAATGGAAATGGAAGAAAATGAATCTGAAAAAGATGAGATGGAATCCAGACCATATCACGATGAAGATGAAGAAAAAGATAAGGACAGATCAAATGCAGAGGATATTGTCTATCGTACTGTTGATCTTTCTAAAGCATCTTACATTGATGAAGAAAATAGAAGGGTGAGAATAGGCGTAAGTTCTGAAGAACCTGTTGAAAGGGAATTTGGAATGGAAGTTTTATCTCATTCTGAGGGTGATATTGAAACTGACTTTATTGCTAGTGGAAGATCACCTTTATTGCTAGATCACGACATGACTAAACAGATTGGAGTGGTTGAACAATATAAATTAAATTCTTCTGAAAAACGCGCAGTAGCAATAGTTCGCTTTAGTCGAAGCAAACTTGGAGAAGAAATATTTAATGATGTTCGAGATGGTATTCGTCAGAATATAAGTGTCGGATATAAGATAAACAACATGGAAAGAGTTAAATCAACTGATTCTGATAAACCTATGTATAGAGTTCAACACACACCTTTAGAAGTGTCTGTTGTTTCTGTACCTGCGGATCAATCAAAAGCAGTTGGCGTAGGTCGTTCCAAAAACAAACTTTCTAATATAGAGGTAAAAACAATGACTGACGAAGTTAAAAATGAAATAAACCTTGAAGAAGTTAGAGAAAAATCTGCTGCTGAAGCTAGAGAACAATTTCAAAGAAATTCAAAAGAAATTATTGATCTAGCTGTCAAGCACGACAGACGTGATCTAGCTGACAAGGCTATTCAAGAAGGAATATCAGTTGAAGAATTTAGAGGTGTTTTGTTAGACAATATTTCTAACGACAAACCTTTAGAAACTGCTGAGATTGGTCTTTCTAAAAATGAAGTGCGTAAATTTTCAGTAATGAAAGCTATCAATGCTTTAGCTAACCCTACTGATAAAAGGGCGCAAAAAGAAGCTGAATTTGAATTTGAATGTTCAGAAGAAGCAGCTAAACACTATGGCAGAACTGCTCAAGGTATTATGTTACCACCTGAAGTTCTATCTAATTGGTCAACTAGGGACTTAAATGCTTCTGATGATGCAGGTCTTATTGGTCAAGATTTTAGAGCAGGTGACTTTATTGACGCATTGAGAAATGCTTCATCTGTAATGCCATTGGCTAGAACTTTGAACGGTTTATCTGGCGATGTAAAAATCCCTAAGAAAACTTCTGCTTCAAGTGCTGCTTTCATATCATCTGAAGGTGGTGCTGCTGGTGAATCAGAAATGGTTATCGGCTCTGTAACTATGTCACCAAAAACTCTTGGTGCATTTACAGATGTAACTAGACAGCTAATGATTCAATCTTCATTAGATGTTGAAAACTTGATCAGAGATGATTTAGCACAATCTATGGCTATTGCTATTGATAATGCTGCTCTTGAAGGCTCTGGCTCTAGTGGAAACCCAACTGGTATTACTAACACAAGTGGTATTAATACAGTTTCACTTTCTAGTGCTGCTGCACCAACTTTTGCAGAAATGGTTTCTATGGAAACTGCTGCTGCTGTTGATAATGCTTTATTAGGTAAATTATCTTACATAATGCACCCTAGTAACTATGGCACACTAAAAACTACTGAGAAAGCTAGTAACACAGCACAATTTGTTGCTGCTAACAATGAAGTTAACGGTTATCCTGTAGTTGTATCTGCACAATTAACTGCAAACAACTACGTCTTTGGTAACTTTGATGACTTACTTGTTGGTTTCTTTGGTGGACTAGATATAGTTGTTGATCCATTTACTGCTTCAACTTCTGGAACAGTAAGGGTTGTAGCTTTACAAAGCATGGATGTAGCGGTTAGACACGCTGTATCTTTTGTAGCTGCAAGTTAATAACTATTTTGGTTATTGATACAATGAAGGGTGGCGTAAAGTCACCCTTCTTAAAAAAGGAAAAGATAATGAAATACACAATTTTAAAAGATACTGTTGCTGGTGGTAATAAAGTATATGCTGGTGACGTAATAGATTTGCCTGAAGATGAAGGTAAAGTATTAATGAGTTATGGTAAAGCAGAAGAAGCAAAAGCTTCTGCACCAAAAAAAGAAGATAGAAGCGTTGGCTTAGACGACTTAGAAAAACCAAAAGTACAAAAAAGAAAAAGTAAGTAATGGCTTTAGAATTTGATGCAGACTTTGCTGGTTATTTTGACGCTGATTTTGGTCATGGTGTAAGTGCTACTTATACAAGAACAGGACAGTCTGCAACAACTATTAAAGTAATTCTTGAAGATGAATTTGTCGCGATGGGGGGTCTATCGGTTGATGTAGAAGGTTCTTCTCCCATCGCCTTCTGTAGAACAACAGATGTGCCTAATGCTGCACATGGAGATACTTTAGCTTTTGCAGCATTGACAACTAAAAGTGATACACAAATAAAAGCAGCTACAACTTATGAAGTTGTTGGCGTAGAACCTGACGGTACTGGTATTACAGCTTTAACTCTTGAAAAACAATAATGGCAAATCATATCAGACAACAAATAAGAGAAAGAGTTGCTACTACTCTAACTGGTCTATCAACTACTGGATCAAACGTTTTTCAATCAAGAGTTTTTAACCTAGAAGAAAGCAAACTGCCAGCTATAATTATCTATACAAAATCTGAAGCTGGTGAACTATTGGAAATGGGTTCAACCAGAACTTTACAAAGAACATTATCATTAGTTGTTGAAGCTTATGTAAAAGCCATAAGTAATTTTGACGACACTATTGATACTATTGCAAAAGAAGTAGAAGCTGCTATGGCAGCAGATGTTACTCATAACAGTTTAGCTAGAGATACTTTTTTAGAATCTACTGAAATCAATTATAATGGTGAAGGAGATCAGCCTGTAGTTGTTATGGAAATGACATTTAGTATAATTTACTTAACTACTGAAGCTGCTCCTGATTCAGCTTTATGAGGTAAGCAATATGGATAAGAATGTAATGGTTTCTCCTGATGGCAAATCAAAAATTACAGTTTTTGATAGTGCTGTTGAGAATCTTAAAGCAAATGGGTGGACTCTTGAAGGAGAGTCTATTAATAAAAAAACTAAAACAGAGGATAAATAATGGCAGTATTTACTGGAAAAGCTGGTGTTGTTCAAACTGGTTCTAATGCTTTAGCAGAAGTTAGAAGTTACTCAATAACTGAAACTGGCGAAACTACAGAATCTACAGCTATGGGCGATTCAGCAAAAACTTTTGAGTCAACTTTAAATGAATTTTCAGGCTCAGTAGATTTATTTTTTGACGATACTGATAGTAGTGGACAAGTTTCATTGACTATTGGTTCATCATTTACTTTAAATCTAGCACCTGAAGGTTCAAGTAGTGGAGCATACAAATTGTCTGGAAGCGGAATAGTGACTGAAAAAACTATAACTGCTGCACACGATGGCTTAGTCGAAATGACAATTGGCTTTCAAGGAACTGGTGCATTAACAATAGGAACTTACTAATAGATGGGTGCGATAGACAATGTTGTTGCTCACTTTGACGCACAAGAAATTACTTCTTTTGAAGTCAAAGAATGGGGAACAGAAGAAGAACCTTTAGTCATTTATTCAAAACCATTGACGTTGCAAGAGTCAAAAAAGCTTTACAAGATGGCAAATGACAGCGATCTTGAAGTAATGGTTTATGCAATCATTACAAAAGCCCTAGATGCAGACGGTGAAAAAATATTTTCATTAGCTGATAAACAAGCTTTAATGAATCGTGCAGATGTAGGCGTTGTTGCTGACGTAGCTTCAAAGATACTTGGTGCTATGACACCAGATCAAGCAGAGGGAAAGTAACAGCCGAGTCTGAAACATTTGCCCAGTTTGCTCTAGCTGACAGGCTCGGTAAGACTATTAGTGAGATTGAATCTATGACAGTAGATGAAATAACTATGTGGTATGCCTACATTAAACGAAGAAACGATTTAGAAAAAAGAGATGGGTAAGCTAGGAAAACTTAATATTGTTATTGGTGCAATAAACAATACACAAAAAGCTTTTAAAAACATTCAGCATGGTTTGAAAAAGATTAGTGATAGGACTGCATTCATTAGAAAGCAGTTCAAAAGGTTTGCTTTAGCTGTTTCAGGTGTTACTTTAGTTTTTGCTGCTCTTATTTTAAGACAGACAGCATTTATAGATCGTTTAGGTGATACAGCAGATAAACTTGGCGTAGCTTCAGACTTTCTACAAAAATTTAGATTTGCTGCACAACAGACAGGTATCAGAATTGAAACTGCTGATATGGCTCTGCAAAGATTCACACGAAGAATTGCAGAAGCAGATAAAGGAGTTGGAGAAGCTAGAGGTGCTTTAGAACAACTTGGTATCAGCACAAGAACCACAAATGGCGTACTCAAATCGGCAGAACAAGTTTTATTTGAAGTAGCTGATGGTATAGCTAAGACTACATCAGAATCAGAAAAAGTAAGATTAGCTTTTAAGTTCTTTGATTCAGAAGGTGTAAGTTTAGTGAACACCTTAAAGGGTGGTTCTGATGTTTTACAACAATTTTTTCAAGATGCTGAAAATTTAGGTTCAGTTCTCACTAGAAACTCAGTTAAAGGCGTACAAAAATTTAAAGATGAACTTGGTCGTTTAGGTGCTTTACTTACTGGATTAGCAAATCAAGTTACAGCAAAACTTGCACCAGCTTTAGAATTTTTAACTAAAAAATTTACAAACTTTGCAATAGAACTTTTTAAAACGAAAGGTGGTGTTGAAGCATTTGCAGCGTCAGTTGCTACAAGCATATTAAGTGGCGTTTCAGTAGCTTTAGTTTCAATAGAAAAATTTGCAAATGAAACAATGCGAATCCTTTTTGAAGCAAATCAATCTTTAGTCAAAATGGGTTTCATATCTGAATCGATTGATGTACAGAACGCAAGAAAACGAATTACAGAAATAGAAAACGAAATTTCTAATTTATCGCAAACGTTTGAAACAATGCGTACTTCCGCAGGTGCTTTTTCTCATGTGCTTGTCAGCAAAGAAATGACAGACGCAGAAAAAACTAGAGTACAAGAATTAAAAGAAGAATTAATAAGTTTGCAAGAATTCATTGGTAAACCAATGCAAATTACTGGTTTATCAACTTTGAGCAATGAAATAAATGATCTGATACTCAAATTCCCTGAATTGATGAAAGAGTTTGATGAAATGATCAATAAAAATAATCAACTAGGAGATTCAACAGTTAATTTAGGAGAAATGTTTAGAGGCGTTCTTTCTAAAATGCAAAATAATTTATCTAATTTAGATGCTGCTCAAGGAAGAATAGCAACTGCTTTAGAAACTAATTTAACAAATGCTTTTATGAATATTGAGAAAGGTATATCTTCTTTAGGAGATTCTATAAAAGCAATGGCAAAAGCAATAATACAAGAATTGATTAGAATTTTTGTAGTTCAAAAAATAGTTGGCGCAATTACAAGTGCAGCATCACCAGCACCAGTACCAATGATGGCAAGAGGTGGTACAGCAACAGGTGGTAAAGCAGTCATTGTTGGTGAAAAAGGAGCAGAATTATTTGTACCTAATAGAACAGGTACTATAGTTCCTAATAATCAACTTGCAGCAAGCAATGAGATGGCAGCACCAGTCAATGTAAGTTTTAACATTTCTGCTATGGATGCAGAAGGTCTTGATAAATTACTTGTGAAAAAGAAAAATTTATTAGTTTCTGTAGTATCACAAGCAATGAATCAAAGAGGTAAAGTAGGTCTAGTATGAGTGGTACTTATCCTACAACTAAAAACCCTAGTATCTATAACTTTAAGTCTAATAGACCCACGACAGTAGATTACACTTTGTCTGGTAAAAGATCAGTCAAACAATTTGCATCCCAATATTTTAGCTTTACAGTTACTATGCCTTCAATGAAGCGATCTGACTTCATGGAATACTATTCTTTTTTAACAAAACAGAAAGGCGGTTTTGAAAGTTTTACTTTTACATCACCTTTATCTAATCAAGGCGCAGTAGCGCAAAGCGATACAGTTCTTGTCGCAGGGACACACGCAGTAGGAGATACAACTATAGATTTAGATGGTTTTGCAAACTCTACTACAGGCGTTTTAAAGGCTGGTGACATCATAAATTTTGCAGGACATAACAAAGCTTATATGGTTGTTGCAGACGCTTCTAGTGACGGTTCTGGCGCTTCTACGGTGACTATTGAACCACCTTTACAGTCAGCATTATCAAATAACGCTGCTGTAACTGCAAAAACACCTACTTTTACTGTAGCTTTGGAACAAGATGATGTAGTTTACAATACTGATTCTAGCGGTATTTTTAATTTAAGTTTTGATGTTAGAGAGGTCATTTAATGTCAAGATCATTAGATTCTTCTGTAGTAACTCAAATACAGAGCGAAGGAATAAGACTTGCTTACTTAGCAGAGTTTAGTTTTTCTTCTGCTGTTTATTTAACAAATCATTCTAAAAACTTAGCATTCAACTCTCAGACTTATGTGGCTGATGGACAGCTTCACATAGAAGATTCAAGAGAAGAAACTGGCAAGATTGAATATTCTAATATGACAGTATTTCTAAAAAATATGTCAGATGCTATGCGTACAAATTTAAAAGCTGAAGATTATGTAGGAACAGAAGTAACTATCACTTTAGGATTTTTAGACGCTACAGAACTTATTACTGCATCTTATGAAATATTCAAAGGCACTATAGGTTCAGCAGCTATGGTCGAAAAAGCAGGACAAGTTCTAGCTTCCATAGAATTAGTATCGCATTGGAAAGATTGGGAATCTACCAAAGGAAGAACTTTTACAGTTGAATCACAAAACGCAATTCATGCTTCTGATAGAGGTTTAGATTACGCACATAGAACAAGAGAAAATCTTGAATGGGGTCAGCCATAATGGTTGATCCATTTTTAATTATAACGATCATAACTGCTGTTATTGGCGGTGTACAAGCTTATCAAGCTAACAAACAAGCTAAAGAGCTAAGAAGAAAAGCTAATAATCTTTTAGTAACAAAGTTTGGAACAGGAGAAGCTATACCTGTTTTATACGGTAGAAGAAGAATAGCTGGAACAGTTGTGTTTGCAGAAACAGTAAATCAAAAAGATTTATTTGTAGTTTATGCTTTATCAGCAGGAGAAGTAGAAGAAATACATGGTGACACCATTCTTATTGACGGTGATAGATTAGATAAGGCATCAAGATTTAAAGGCGACAATTTCATAATTAGAAACGACAGATCAGAAAACTATGGTTCTGGTACAGCTTTATTTGGAGCAACTACAGCAGATAAAAATAATGTTTTAGATATTTATACTACTACAAATGTAAAAGTTAATAACAAGCGTAAAAAAGATAACGCAAAAAACTTTTCAATGATTTTTAATTTGCATCATGGATCACCTACACAATCTGCTGATCCAATGCTTACAAGTGTTTTTGACGGTACAAGCAATAAATCTACATGGTCTAGTGATCACAAACTATCTGGTATTGCTTACATAGCTGCACACTTTCAACACAAACAAGACGGTAGATTTAGAGGTTTACCAGAACTAACAGTAGAAGTAGAAGGTCGTAAAGTCTATGATCCTAGATTAGATTCTACTGTAACAAATGGTTCTGGTTCACATAGGCAAACAGATACCAGCACACACGCTGGCACATCAAATCCTGCTATAAATTTTTTAGATTATTTGACTAATACAGAATACGGTAAAGGTATAGCATTTAGTAAGATTGATCTAAGCAGTTTTCAAACAGCAGCAAATGTTTGTGACAATACGATAGCAACAATATCTGATACAAGCTTTTCTATATCTTCTGGACAGACAGGCAACAAACAAGACAAGCTAATCATACCTATAGCTTCTATAGATAATTTTTCTAGCTTTAAAGTTGGAAATAGCATTGCAATTACAAATGATTCTAACAGCGCATCAATTGCTTCAGGGATCATTACTGGTAAATCATACTTTGCTGGTACAGATGGCATCATAGATCATTACGAACTTAACATGGCATCAGGTGCAGTAGCTTCTACTTTTACTTCTCCTGTTACTGCAAGCGCATCACAAACGCAAAAACGTTTTGAATTTAACGGTGTTGTAGATACATCAGAATCAATTATGACAAACTCGCAAGAATTTCTAGCTTCTATGCGTGGCATATTTGCTTATCAAGATAGTAAATATTATTTGAATATTGAACATACTGTATCTTCAGCAGCTTTGAATATTGATGAAGATGATATTTTAGAAGAAGGATTTCAACTAAGTTTAGAAAGTAAAGAAAGAAAATATAACAAAGTAGAAATTACTTTTTACAACGCACAAAGAAACTATGAAAAAGATTCTGTTGTATACACAGGTGAAACTAGCGATACATTTTTATCTGACGATGGTAATGAAGTCTTAGAAGAAAAGGCAGAGTTCAGTATGGTTACAAATCAACAGATTGCTTACAACCATGCTAAGTCAATTTTATTTAGATCAAGAAGGCAAAGACAAATTAAATTTACTGGTACTCCTAAGTTATTAAATGCAACAGTAGGAGATGTCATTGGGGTAACCCATAGTAAATTTGATTTAACAAGTAGTGGCGGTACACCAGATCAATTTAGAATAACAAGAATGACTCTTAGAACTGATTTAAATATTGAAGTAGAAGCTATTGAGTATCAAGCTGATATATATGGTTATGCTACACCACCTTCAGAAGATATTGATTACGCAAATCAAGTTGTAGATAGGACAGCAGTAGTACAGCCTAGTAACTTAACTTTTGTTGATAAAGACCCAACAACAGGTATTCAAGCTTTTCTAAGCTGGGAAGATGCAAATGTATATCCATCAAGGTTTAGAGTTACCGTAAGAAATGAGCAGTTTGTTCAAAGAACAGTTGCAACATCTGATGGTTCAGCAACGACAGTAGATACTACTTATAAAATCATAGGAGATTCTATATCTAATCAAACTATGTCTTTCTTAGAAGCAGGTTATATAGCATCTTCTAATTATTCTTTTTCAGATGGTACGTTTACATTTAATCAAGCAGGTATAAGCGGAGAAGATTTATCTGCATTAAAGTTTCCATTTGATGAATTGTTTGCTACGACAGGTAACGGTTCTACAACTGCTTTTACTTTTAACACACAATTAACAGGCTTAACGACAGCTAACATACTGCCATTTATAGATGGTGTTTATCAAGCACCAGAATCTTTTGCTTTTAACACCAGCAGTAAAGTTCTTACGTTTGATGCAGCACCACCTAATTCATCAATTGTAGAAGTTTTTATGGATGATGAAATAGAAGTGGTATCAGAAACTTCTACTGGTCAAACTGCTTTTACACTTGATCCAATATTTCCTGTAGAAAACTTATTAGTATTTATTGGTGGTGGTTATCAAAAAGCAGATGCTTTTTCTATAGCTACAAGCACAACAGGTATGACTGTTACCTTTGATGAAAGCATATCTTCTGGAACAAAAGTACATTTTGTTCTAATGCCAGAAAAAGTAGAAGGTGTTATTTACACAACCATTACAGATGAAACAAGTATTGATTTATCTAATATAAGAATCAACGATGGCTATAAAGGAGAAGTATCAGCAATCAATGCTTTTGGTTTTGAATCTGCACCAGCTACAGTAACTTTTACAAATGCTCAAAGTCCAGTACAAATTAAATACGATATTCCAGATTCTTCTATTAATGCAGCAAAAGTTGTTGATACGTCAATAACACAAGCGAAACTAGAATCAGCAGTCAGTACTGCTTTGAATACAATACCAACACACACAAGCGATATAGGCACGCTACAAGTCAACGTAGCTGCGTTGCAGTCTACAGTCAATGATTCAAATACTGGGGTAGCTGCTAACGCAACAGCAGTAACGCAACTTAATACTTCACTAACATCTACAAACACAAACGTAACCGCAAATGCTTCATCAATAACAACTTTAAATACAAGTGTTAATAACATAAATTCAAGCGTCACAAGCTTGCAAAGTTCTACATCTGATTTAGAAGGTAATGCAGCAGCTTCTTTTGTTTTACAAACTGATGCTAACGGTGCAGTTTCACAAATGATTTTAGAATCTAATGCTCAAGCTGGTACAAACCCAACGTCTATAATTAAATTTAGAGCAGATACATTTCAGATCACGAACAATTCTACAAGTACAACAGCACCTTTTACGGTTTCAGGCGGTAGCGTAATAATTGATAACGCATTTATTGTTGATCTTACTGCTGATAAATTGTCAGCAAATTCTTTGAATGTTGCAGGTAAAGCTGTTAGCGGTACTGCTGGTAACATAACAGGTTCAGCAGGTATAAAC
>Ga0315315_10001715_pt1 | contig 20137 bp, 4 predicted proteins | sample M140m3416metaG_FD_203699 | JGI IMG/M metagenome (GOLD analysis project Ga0315315, IMG submission 203699) | Ammonia-oxidizing marine archaeal communities from Monterey Bay, California, United States - M1 40m 3416 | ecosystem: Environmental > Aquatic > Marine > Intertidal zone | place: USA...
TCGCGAATCTTTACGTGGACACGGCGACGAGTCGGGTCGGTGTGAACACGTCGAGTCCGGCCTACACACTCGACGTCCATGGGACTGCGAACGTCGGCACACTCTATTCAACACTCACGTACTCCAATGCCTCGGCGAACATCGTGGCGTGGAACAGTTCGACGAACGAAATCATTGATTCGGGTCTGGAAAAGGGATTCACGGAACATCCGGTGGAAGCCATGGCCTCACCAATACACCACGCAGAGGGACACGGGACCTACGAGGCCGACGCGAGCGACAAGACATATTGGTTTCACTCAACATACGGGTCACCTTTTGATAAGATAGTTGGTGAAAACATGTGGGAAACTGGTGTTAAATGGACATCTTCAAATGTGTACGACAATAGCAACTGGACTACCGATGTCGGTGGTACGAGGCACTACGGTGAATGGCTTCAGTTGAAACTTCCATATGCCATAACACTCGCATACTCAGAAGTATATCCAAGAATTAATCTGTCACCCCGTGGTCCTGGTGCGGGTGTCATTTTGGGTTCGAACGATGGTGACAACTGGTACAAGTTGACTGAGTTCAGTGGAAAGACGTACACTAACGGAGTGGCTACGAAAATAGACGTAAATGCAACGACACCCTATCAATATTTCAGATTAAATGTAAATAAACTCGCAGATGCGGCTAACTCACCCGGAGGATATGTATGTAATGTAAGTGAGTGGCGCCTCTTCGCCGAAAAGCCGGTGACCCGCATGGAAAACGTGCACATCTCCGGAGACCTCTCGAGTGAGACCCTCCAGACGGGGTACATCAAGTGGCCGCGGAAGCCACTCAAGGCGAACGAGTCCGAGGGGTACGTGGCGAGTGCGAGTAGTCAGTTTAACACAGGCGACTACGCATCGTGGCATGCCTTTGAGGATAAAGGTGAATATAAGAATAATATTAGCGTCCCATGCTGGTTATCGACAAATTCACCCGCGACATTTGGTACCGGTGGTGTTGCGCAAATAAGCCGAACTACCGGTGATGATACATTCGCACACGAATGGCTTCAAATACAACTTCCAACATCAATAACTTTGAGTTATTTTGTTATAACCGAGTCCAGATACCAAACTGAGACGCCAAAAAGTGGAAGAATGTACGGGTCAAATGATGGTATAGCATTTACAAAGTTAGCAACATTTTCAGATAAAAGTGGTCTTATTGGTCGTATAGACGTGAATGCGAGTTCCAAGTATAAATATTTTAGATTGGCGGTGACAGAAACACAGGGCAGTCCATCTTACGTCGCCATCAACGAACTCCAACTCTTCGAAGCCGCCACGGGTGTGGGTGCCGCCCCCACGAGTGCCAAGTTGCAGGTGGCTGGGTCCCTCGGGATGGCGAAGGGGAGCGAATTCTTCGCCGGAGACGACGTCGTCATGGAATTGCCCAAGCACGATAGGCCACTCGTGAAGTATCCGGAGATTGCTATGACAGCGAATGATAATTCGAGTACGAGTGGGTACGTGGCGGACCAAAGTAGTACCAATGGTTATGCGGATGGTCTCGCATATAGATTGTTCGATCATTCTACAACAGGTTACCAATCCGGTGGTTCGCAATATTCCGGCGGAAATTCAACGAGTTCCGCACAAACAACTACAGCGACCGATGGGAGTACACATCAAGGTGTTGCTATTACATTAGATTTAGCGACTAAAATTCGTTTGAGTTATGCAAAAATCACATCACACACCTATTATGGACGAACCCCTGTAGAAGGAACGTTCTTGGGTTCCAATGATAATTCAACTTGGGATGTGATAGGAACCTTTGATGGGTTATCGACGACCGCAGCGGGTCAGACACATATAGTTAATATCGCAGATTACGCAACAAAATCGGCTTATCGGTACATAAGACTTGTTGTAACTAAAATACATACATCAGCTGTACAAAATGGTGGTACTTTACTCGAATTCAGAGAACTCGAATACTACGGCACCGAAGAAGGCGACACGTCCGTCGACGTGGTCCACCGGAGCGTCCCGAACAAACCCGGGCAACAGCACCTCGAGGTGTACTGGGACGCCAACGACAGCAATTCGTACAGCTTCGCCGACTCTTCGAGTGTCTATGATCTCTCCGGCTCGGGGGTGACGGGGACCATCACCGGCAATAACGGCTTTGATGCCGAATATAACGCGTGGGTGTTCGATGGGAGTGGGGATTACATCTCTACGACAAGTTCAGGCCTCGGGACGGGTGGTGCTTTCGACCACTCGTTCGCATTTTGGTTTAAGATTAATCGAAACATTACGAATAATGATTATGTCGTAACATTCGGTGAAGAAACAAATGACAACATGATAGCCGTAAACATTTCTGGAAACACCTTGATTCACTTTGATAATTGGGGTCGAGGTGTTATCACGGGTGATATCGTTCGATTAGGTACGTGGTATCACGTCGCGTGTACACACGCGGGTTCGGCGACGGGTGACATTAATAATCAACTCATCTATGTAAACGGTGTAAGACAAACTACATCAGCTACCGGAACAGGTACACTTGCGTTTACGTCTAATAAAATCACGATCGGGGCGAGACCCGGAGGTGGCACACCCACCGCGTTTTTAGATGGTGCAGTGTCCAATGTTCGTTTCTTCAAGGGTAAAGCCCTCAACGCCGACCAGGTCCGCGAACTCTACGAGTACGACGCCCCCCGTTTTGGACATCGCCAAAATTTGGTGAGTTTGCACAAAGGGAACTTGGGGGTGGGGGTGGCCCACCCGACGTCTCGGTTCGAGGTGGCCGGGGCAGATGGGATCCAAGAGTATCCACCGAAGGCGATGACTGGTTATGAGACCTACATCGAGGGTCACGGGGTGTTTAGGGCGTATGCTAACTCAGAACAGAATGGTGCAGCGTGGAAAGCGTTCAATAAAACAGATGCCACCGGAGAAGGTTGGGTAACTGATATTGATGAATTCGTCGCAGACACTGGATACTCGAATACGTCGACGGCAACCACGAACACGATATTCGGACGATGTTCATTCTTGGCCATTGAAACACCGGGCTTGATAAAACTTGAAAAAATTAGAATCCAACCCGATGTGAACAACTCTGGTTCACCTGATGCACATGACCTTGGTATGCCAAAGGATTTTCAAATTTGGGCGAGAAAGGGTGGCACGGAGTGGACCCAAATCGCTGGTTATACCGACCAAATATTTTTGTATCTCACCGGCTCCACTGAATATTATGATGTCAATGTCAATGACTATTATTCCGAATTCGCTATTGTCGTGACGCGCACACACACGTCATCGAGTTATTCCTGGACCGGTGGTACGAGTCAATTCACGAGAGCGTCAATTGGCGAATGGAGTCTCTTCGGCACCCCCGCCCCCTCCGGTTTGGAGGACGGCCACATGACCCTCGGCAAAGCCCTCACCCTCCCGAGAGTGTCGGGACACCCCGCCGGGGCCGAGACCCCACGGGCGGAGTCCCTGGTGGTTCACTACGACACCACGGTGGATAGTGTGGTCTCGGGGAGTACGGTGGTGGACGTGAGTGGGAATGGCATCAACGGAACTTTGACGAATGGGGCGGCGTACTCGTCGACGGACCGGGCGTTGACGTTTGATGGGACGGATGATCATATTGGTTCGACGTTGAATAATCCATCGGGGGCGTGGGTACACTCAGTGAGTTTCTGGATGAAACCGAGTCAAGACCAATCTACGTTGGGTGCAACTTATGAAAACGTATTTCAGATAGGAAATGCTGGTGCAAACGGTCAGTATTCAGGGTTTGAATATTATAATAACTATGCCCATTGGTATTTTTACGGTCCTAGAACCAATTTTTCAGGGAACATATTTAGTGCAAACAAATGGGTACATATTGCTCTAGCGACAGATGGTACAACCGTGTCAATATATTTAGATGGCGCGCTGAAAGTGAGTGATTCTCCATTTAGTTCCACAACCCTCAATCTTGCCGCAAACGCATATTTACACATAGGAAAAGATGGTACGAGAAATAGAGCGCCATGGGGTGGTTCCATCTCCAACTTCAAAATCTGGGGAGGGGTCGCCCTCACCGCCGAAGAGGTCGCCATGGAGTACGCCCTCGGACGCACCGGGAAGTCCCTGAATCTCACCGATACGAGCCTGTGTCTAGGGGGGACCGTGCCGAGGGCACAGTTGGATGTGAGGGGAACTGGTATGTTTGATGGTCGCGTGGGGATTGGTTCGTTGTCTCCTACCGGACAATTACAAATAACATCGTCGACGAGTGGTGGTGTGAACGCAGATACCATGGATACACAATTGGTATTGGCTTCTACAGGAGATAATTATAACCCGGGAAGTGTGGGTGCTGGTATAATGTTTGCACAAAGGTGGTATAATGCTGCGTCTTCGGTCGCTGGATGTTGTGGTATTTACAGTGTAAAACGTTCTGGTAATGGCGCTTATGGTGGTGATATGGCCTTTTATACCGGTCCACCATCTGGAAATTACAACATGACTGAAAAGATGCGTATAATGAGCAGTGGCAGCGTCGGCATCGGGACGACGAGTCCGGCTACAAAATTACATGTTGAACATTATGGAAGTGCCATTGGCGATTTCGAAGGTATACGAATAGCGAATCATGCAACAAATTTACACGCTACAAGTCGACCCGCATACGAATTTGTGGTGAGTGATATCAACTCTGGTACAGGAATAGGACACGGTAAGTTTGCCATTGGATATCGTGACACAACGTCGGCATCGAGAACTGATAGACTCGTGATAGATAATTCCGGCAACGTCAGCATCGGGACGAATAGTCCTGAAGCTACATTGCATATAAAAGACGCATCAAATGATGCTGCAACTAATGCCGCGGGTGCAGTCACTCACGCAACACAAAAAATCCAAGTACAAACTTCTTCCAGTATGTCTCTATATACAGGGTCTATTAGCGGTGGCATTCATCAACAGGTTGCTAATTATAATGGAGGTGCGACATACCCATTGTGTCTCAATCCATTTGGTGGCAACGTCGGCATCGGGGTGGCGAGTCCAACCGCTAAACTTCAAGTCAATTACGCTGAAGGCACACTGAGTTCTTACAGTTACGGTACTGGGTCAACGTGGCACGACAAAGGATTGTGTCTTAAAGGTGGTGGTGGTGGTTTCCTATACGGTCACGATATAAACCACGCCATATTTCTTAGACAAAGTCCATTTTCCACGTCTGACCATAATGCGTACTGTAATTACGGATATCACGCTTTTTATACAAATGGGTACATTGAACAGCAAACTGAAAGGATGCGAATCGCACAGAATGGCAACGTCGGTATCGGGACGACGAGTCCTTACTCGAAGTTGTCTCTTAGACCCACAACTATATATAATAGCCAAAGCGGTTCATCTTTCACAAGTGCCATGGGTGGATTGGAATTCATCGCAGCAAACAACATCAATGCGAGATGGAATCTAACGGTACACGATAATAATGACTTGTATTTCTTGTACACAACATCTGGTACGTCCAATTGGGGTATCGCTGGATATCTACTTGATAACTCCGTCGTAAACCAAATTGATTTCACTGGTCAACACAGGTCATTCATCGATGGCGTGCCGTACACGGAGTACGATAGCCTCGAAGGTCTCATCGTTTCAGCCAATAAAAACAAATACTTTGACATTGACGAAGACCTTACGACGGGTGCGAATGCGATTCAAATCAGTCAATCACTTCCTCTCGTGTCCCTCACGACGAAAGAAAAGGATAAGGCGTGTTTCGGTGTCATCTCTGGTTCGGAAGACCCGGAGTCGCGCGAATATGTACAGGGTTCATTCGTGAGTGTGGTACAAAAACAAAAGGGTGACCAACGTGCGTTCATCAACTCCGTCGGCGAAGGTGCGATGTGGGTGGTGAACACGGCGGGCGCCCTCGAGTCGGGTGACTACATCACGACGTCCAACGTTGCGGGGTATGGTCAACGACAAGAATCTGAATTCTTGGCCAACTACACGGTGGCCAAAATCACTATGGATTGTGATTTCGACCCACCGGACATCCCGGTGCAACGCATCCTCAAGGAACTCTCGAACGTAAACTATTGGGTCAAGACGACGTACTCGGACGTCTCGCTCGAAGAGTACTCGAACTTGGCCGGAGAAAATAGAACTACAACCACCGAAACTGTATACACAAACGAAGATGATGAAATAACGACTGATAAATATAACACTCTCGAATCTAACGTTCAATCAACATATACAGAACTCACTCGAATCATTCATCAAAAAATGTCAACCGAAGAATACAAAACTGAACAAGAAGGAACGACACTCGAAGTCCGCCAAGAACTGGTAAACGTCCTCGACGAACACGGGCAGTTGCAGTGGGAAGACGATCCGTCGGGTGCTACGGAGAAGGCGTATAAAATCCGATACCTCGACGCCTCCGGTCAGCAGACGGACGAGGCGAACGCGGTCCACACGGCGGCGTTTGTGGGTGTCACGTACCATTGTGGCTAAAACCCCAAGTAACGAAGTTACTTGTAACTAAACGCCTCGTCCCCGAGTTGCTTCGCATCTCCTCGCCAAACACATTTAATAATCTTCTCCCGATATATTAAATGTCCATAGGAACACCAAATGGTATTTTGGATATCACGGGCGCCACGCTCCGTGTCTCCAAGATGGAGTTCAGGCAATCGACTGGCTTTGACACGGTACTCAACAATGTCGCCAGAAATACGATGCTTCTCATGGATGAAACTGAACAGACCACGAGTAACAGTTGGGCTTTAAAACTCCCCAATGCGTGGGTCGCTGAGTTCCATGGGTACTGGGCTTCAGGGAGTTCCGGTGCGCCCATACTTTTTAATTTTTACAATGACTCGACCTCAGGAACAAATGGATACACCCTCTCGATGAATGATACCACCATTTCCATAAACTACGACGGTGGGTCAACACTTGGTTCAGCCACGCTTTCGTCGACACTCAATAATGACGCGTACCGTAAAGTGGCCATCATATTTGAACGCAGTGTCCTCGATGTGTCCGTAGACGGGGAACATGTTTTCCATTTTGCCGATTCACAGCTCAGAGACAGGGTCTACGACAATAATTCGGGGTACGTGACGTTCACGCACTCGAGCACAGACGAACGTAAACTCAAGAACCTTAAGTTTACGAACGGGGACAAATGGGTCCGTGAAATAGATTCGAGTAACATAGCCTACGTCGGTGGGAATGTAGGCATCGGGACGACCATTCCCGGAACTAAATTGGACGTGAGTGGAACCGTGCGCGGAACACACCTCATGGGTGATGGATCTGCGATCTCTGCGATCCAATCCTCAAATGTGAGTGATTTTGGGTCGAATGTGACGAGGATTGGAACTTTGGAAACCGATTTGGGTGACAATTCGTCTCGGATCACGAACCTTTCTAGCAATTTGAGTGACAATTCGTCTCGAATAACATTCCTCGAGACCGGAAACATGTCAATCTCTGGTGATAAGACTTTTACGGGTGATATCATCTTCGAATCAAATATTCACATGAATGGCGGAAATGTCTTTGTGGCGAACACGGTCAATATGACCGTCTCTGATCCAATCATAGAATTGGGTTCGAATAACATCGGGGCGAATGACCTGGGGATCATCATGACTCGTCCCGCAGCGAATTCAAACGTCGCCTTCGTGTACGATGAGAGTGACGACATTTTACGAATGGGATACACTTTGAATGGAGCGAGTGATTCGATCGTCGACTTGGACTCCAACGCTTTGGCGGTGAATGTACAAGGGGCTCTGAGTGCGGGGTCAAACCTCGAAGTCGGAACAGCAAATCTCTTTGTGGACACATCGACGAGTCGGGTAGGTATAGGGATGTCAAATCCATCATACACACTCGACGTCGATGGCGACATAAACCTTTCGACTGGGTCTACTTTGAAAATAAATGGCACAGACGCAGTTTTCAGTAACTGGACAGCCAATGGTTCTGATATATACCGATCATCCGGCAACGTCGGCATCGGGACGTCGAATCCCAGATGGGGGTTTGAAGCGACACCCACGGGTGGTTTAGGTGGTGTTTTATCGTGTTCTGACAGTCCCATTTTTTCGCATAATTTATACTATTCGGGTGGCTGGAAATATGGCACCGCGAGTACAGGTGGTGCGTATATGCGAATGATTGATAGTGAGATACAGTTTTGGAATGCACCCAATAGCGGTTCTGGAACATGGGACACGGCGGGTGGTACCGCCACAACCACGCAGCGCATGACCATTGATGAGTCTGGCAAAGTCGGCATCGGGACGGCGAGTCCTGCTGCGAAATTCGATGTGCGAGGAGCAAGCCATGATCCCAGTACCCCAACGGTTCATATAGGTGATAATACCGCCGATGTGGGTGATTATGGTATGGTCAATCTCGTGAGAGACGCTACATCAGGTGGTTCTAAGGCACATTTAGCGTTCATTCGCTATGGAAACACAGTGTCAGCCATGGGATTCCACAATAACACGAATAATTTTGGGATTTGGACGTCGTTTGGTGGCGTTACATCTACACCAGCGATATCTATAGACCCTGCCGGCAACGTCGGCATTGGGACGGCGAGTCCCGTTGGGAAATTGGATGTATGGGGCGGTGCGTCGAATGGAACCAACGTTCAACAAAATGCCTTCTTTTACTTGAGAAATCCAGCGAACGCCGCAACGAATTACGGGGCAGCAATAGTATTTGAAAATACTGACGGCGCTGCCGGTACTAGAAAAGCACTGGGGAGGATTGCGGCTCTCCGAGAAAACAACGCCGCAAACTACAGTTCATATTTACAGTTTTCTCCAACTGTGGCCGGTACAGAATTTGAAGCTATGCGAATCACCTCAGCGGGCAACGTCGGCATTGGGACGGCGAGTCCATCTTACCCATTAGATGTGTCATTTTCGGGTGATAGTGGCATTGCATTGAGAAGTACGTCTTCTCATACTTCTATCAATATGTATCCAAATTCCGGATATAGCTATCTGAGATTTTATGAAGCGAATGGATCCAGTTCTGTATGGCTTCAAGCACTTGCAGGTGGTCATTTAGCGATACGACCCCAAGGTGGTAGCGAAACCGTGAGATTTAATGCAAATGGCAACGTCGCCATCGGGACGGCGAACCCCACGCATCAATTACACATCGGTCCAAAGGATAATGACCACATTTATCTCGCATCCAGCAATAATAGTTACGGGTGGACAATAGACACGGATGACCAGGGTTCCGGTACTGTTCCATTCAGAATCATAAAACGAACCGGTGGTATTGATTCAACGGTCTTGACGATTAAGAATCAAGATGGCAAGGTCGGGATCGGGACGACGAGTCCGAGCACCCTGTTGGACGTGGTTGGTCACCCACACACTTTTATAAGAAAGATGGCACAAGCTGGCACGGCTACGAACGATTACAATCACATCCTCGGGGGTCCCAGACCTGGTACTACTAGCGCTGGAGCAGTTCATTTTATTAACGGTAGTGCTAGAACTTCGGATGGCGGAACAGATACATACACAATTCGAAATGACTCTGGGAAACTTCGTTTAGGAAACGCATCGTTTGATACTCTCCTAGAAGGCAACGTCGGCATCGGGGTGACGAGTCCGAGTGTGGCATTAGATATTAGTGGGCAGTTAAACGTGTCCGCGGGTCTCAAGACTATACAGTTGTTTAACTCTAACCTCACCGTGTCGGCAGGTGCTTGGAATGATATTGGAGATTTCTCGGGAATGTCAAACGGTTGCTACTTACTCACCGTGAGATGGGGCAACAGTAGCAACCCCACCGTGTATTGGTACGGTGGTGCCTCGGGTGTAATATACATGCGAGGGGACGCGAACGCGACCTACAATAGTCAGGCCGGTGAGGACCTCAGGTTGAATCACTGGTATCACTATCGAACAGTTGGTGAGTTTGAATTTATTCTTGATAGCGACAATGCTTCGGGGAATTATGGAAACACGACATTGTGGGTCAAGAGTGCCGCGTCGACAACCATTAATTTCACAACGCACATGACCGTGCTCCATATTGTGTAGTCATTTCTGTTAAAAAAATCACTTTATTATGTATATGGATAACCCCAACTATATACCCCCAGAAGCCATTATAGCCGGTACGTGGTGTAGGATAAGAGAAAAACGAGCGAAACTCTTAACGGATTCCGATTGGACACAGACCCGTGATTGTCCACTCGAAGATACAAAAATAAGTGAATGGACCACATACAGACAGACTCTTCGAGACCTACCAAGCACACAATCGATCACACTAGACGAAAATAACATTCCCAATGAAATCGTGTGGCCCACCCCTCCAACTTAACTCGAGTTGCTTCGCATCTCCTCGTCACCAACATTTAATAATCTTCTCCCGATATATTAAATGTCTATGCAATCCCCCGTCGGGACGTTAGATATTAAGAACGCCACGTTGCGGGTGGGGAAATTAGAGGTCTCAAACATTCAGGGGGTAGACACCGCCCTTAATGTGACGAGGTCCAATGCCATTCTCATCTATGACGATCAGGTCTCGACCACGACGTTCACTGGATTTACGAGTACCGCGGGAGTACGAGACACGGGGAATGGATACCTCGATCTCGCTGATGGGTACGTGTATTGGGGTCAAAAGCTTCCTAATTCGTGGGTCATGGAATTTGAGATGGACATTCGTTCGGGGACGAGTGCTGGACCTCTTTATTCAAATATATTTAGCACTTCAAATGTCGGGGGTGACGGCTACACGTTTACATTCAATGATAACAACGACAAAATCACTCTCAAATACGATGGCACGACGCTCACGGAAGCGACCGTCTCGGGTCTTTTTACAGCCTCTGAGAATTGGCAAAAGGTCGCGATCAATTACGAGCGAGGGAGAATAGCGATCAGTATAGGTGCGTCTCGAAAGTTCTTTTATCAAGACATCGAACGCTCTACACCTTACGTCAATGGTGAATACGTAAACTTTTCATCGGCGTCCACGGATGGGCGCAAAATCCGTAATCTCAAGATTACGAATGGTACTAAGTGGACATACGCGGGTGAATCCAACGTCGCATTTCAGCAAGGGAGTGTGGGTATAGGTGTCACAGATCCAGCGTATACACTCGATGTTGGTGGGGACATTAACCTTTCCGGGTCGTTCTATCAAGGTGGTTCACCATTCGTGAGTTCTCTTTGGACCGACGGTGCCAATTCCCTCTATTACCGCTCCAATGTAGAAGTTGGTACGGGGAACTTATTTGTGGATACGACGACGTCCAACGTCGGTATTCGTACGACCACGCCAGCGTACGAGTTGGATGTCGCGGGGAATGTACACGCTGATTATTTCCTAGGTGATGGATCCCTTTTGACGGGTCTCGTCACCAAGCTCGAAGATGTAGTAGACAATGGAAACGTGTCTTCAAATACAATCCAACTCACAAACACGGATGTGGGTCTCAAGGCCACCGGTAATGTAGAGGCCGCGCGTTTTATAGGTGATGGTTCGCATTTGACGGGTCTCGTCACCAAGCTCGAAGATGTAGTAGACAATGGAAACGTGTCTTCAAATACAATCCAACTCACAAACACGGATGTGGGTCTCAAGGCCACCGGTAATGTAGAGGCCGCGCGTTTTATAGGTGATGGTTCTCATTTGACGGGTCTCGTGACAGATTTACAATCCGTGTCTGATAACGGAAATACCACGAGTAATACCATACAATTTACAAACGCCACGACGGGTTTCGTCACCGAGTCGAACGTCGGTATAGCGAACACAAATCCACAAAATGACTTGGACGTCGGCTCTAATCTTTCTGTATTGGACACGGGATCTAATGTATTGAGTGTCACGGGGAACGTGAGTGCGACGAGCATAACTATCGGGGATTTTCAAATAGTTTCTGCGTACGGTCTCGACCACGTCACGAATGAAAACAATCAAACGACTGATACCATAATTTCAACGAACGCCACGACGGGATTCAATGCATCATCCAACATAGTGGCTGGGGGTACCGTACAAGCCAATAAGATTATGAGCACGTCGAATCTCGAAGTGGGCACGGCGAATCTCTTTGTGGACACGACGACGTCTAATGTTGGTATAGGCACAAACACACCTGACTACGAATTGGATGTCGTAGGGAATGTAAATGCCACGTACTTCATAGGTGATGGATCTGCGATCTCTGCGATCCAATCCTCAAATGTGAGTGACTTTGGGTCTAATGTCTCACGAATTACGAATTTGGAATCGAGTCGCGCTTTGAAATCCGATTTGAATAACAATTCGTCTCGAATCACGAACCTTTCTAGCAATTTGAGTGACAATTCGTCTCGGATAACAACCCTCGAGACCGGAAACATGTCAATCTCTGGTGATAAGACTTTTACGGGTGATATCATCTTCGAATCAAATATTCACATGAATGGCGGAAATGTCTTTGTGGCGAACACGGTCAATATGTCCGTGTCCGATCCAATCATAGAATTGGGGTCGAATAACATCGGGGCGAATGACCTAGGGATCATCATGACTCGTCCCGCAGCGAATTCAAACGTCGCCCTCGTGTTTGACGAGAGTGTTGACATTTTGAGAATGGGATACACTTTGAATGGAGCGAATGATTCGATCGTCGACTTGGACTCTAATGCGTTGGCTGTGAGTGTGCAGGGGGCTCTGAGTGCGGCGAGTGTTTCGGGGGACGGATCGGGTCTTACAAGTCTCAATGCGAGTAATATAACCACTGGCGCACTCTCTACAACTACTGTCACAATAGACGACTACCTGATCCACGATGGAGACACAGACACAAAGGTTGGGTTTCCATTGGCTGATACCTTTGCAGTCAACACGGCGGGTAGTGAACGCCTTCGTGTAGATTCGAGTGGCAACGTCGGCATCGGGACGGCGAGTCCCGCTACACCTTTTAACATAAATAAACTAACTGCTACGGTTAATCCTAAAGCTCATACGACCACTGAATTTATACGCCTTCGTGGAGATAAGGTCATCGGTCAAACGTATGCTATATCAGGGGGTATAAAATTAGGAGGTGACACTGGCGGAACAGCTACTGCCGATGGACGCATAGAGTTTTACGCAAACGATGGAGCTGACCCGGGTAATAGTTACGGGGATGTTCCAGATAACTTTATCATGTGTATGAGAGGTGACGGCAACGTCGGCATTGGGACGGTGAGTCCAGAAGATAATGTTCACATTTACAGTAGTGAAACAGGGGGGACGCAACTAAAAATTGAAAATGCTAGCACGAGTGGCGACACTCGCGCTGGACTGTTTTTACAGACACGGAGTTCGAATGTTTTTGCATTGCAATTCACCCCATCTACTGAACAAATCATATTTGACAACAAAGGACAAGGTGGGTATGGGTTTTATCAAAAAAACGGGGGTGGTACGACAAATCTGTCTGCGGTTATCGATAAAGATGGCAACGTCGGCATCGGGACGGCGAGTCCAACTAAATCTCTCGAAATCGACGGTACCACTTTAAGGCACGCACACGAATACAGATACCAAGATTATTGGACGTCCAATAACAATCAAACACTTACCATACCCGTGTCCGGTGGCTCTGCCAGAGGTTTGATGTTCGTAGAAGCGAAGGTCATCCAAGTAGCCGCAAATTCAAGTAGCAATCGGGTGGCTCGAGTAAAAGGTATGATATCGAATTACCACACGGGTAATTATTATATGACCGTGATTGAAGGTGAGAACGTATCCGCATTTGAAACATACATGGTGGGAACGAGTGGGTCGGCCGCAGGCACTTTCACGATGAAGTACCGACCCCAAGTGGGATACCTACAAAATGTAGTGTGTCGTCTAAATCTTAAAATATTCATAGGTGGGTTCACCAGTTCCTTGGGTTCTTTGACACGAACCGACGCGGGGAGTAATTCAGCTCTTACAGCACCGTCGTGGGATGTTGCCGAGACATCGTTTGGTGGCAACGTCGGCATCGGGACGACGAGCCCGGGTATAGTCTTAGATGTTGGCTCTAGCTTGTCAAATCCACAGATTGGACGGAACTATGCTACAGGTAGCGTACATGATGCTGATAAGCGTGACGCTATATATTTTGGTCGCTGGGATGGAACTGGTAGAGATTTCCTTGGTATTAAATGTCGTGTTGATACTCATACCGCTTTAGGGTATGGTGATTATTCAAACCAAACGAAACTGGAATTCTATACATGGGGGAACAATTACGCGTCTAGTAGAGAAGTAATGTGTATCAGGGGTGACGGCAACGTCGGCATCGGGACGAATAACCCAACACGAAAATTTCAACTCGGTATTGGTTCAGGGCAGTTGGGTGGGTATCTCGATACGTATCTAAATAGTGGTGTCGTCGCCGGTATGGTTCTGGGTGTGAAGCAGGGTGGTGGACCGGAGATGGATGCAATGTATATTAGTGACTCCGGATATGTCGGCATCGGGACGAATCGACCTCTCACGTCGTTTCATATCAAGCGAACAGGTGATCATTCGGACATGATGTATTTAGAAGGAAAAACAACCAGTGGAGATAATGCAATCTCGGGTGGAATTAATTTTAAACACGCCAGCGCCCATGCATCAGGATACAGGGGTGTAACGTGGTTTAGTACTAACGGTAATTTCACGATGGGTGGTGTCACCATGGCGGTGGGGGGAAGTTATAATCTCTGTAGGATAGCTTTCCACGCGGCAAAAAACCGAGCCGATGGAAGTACAGTAAGAGCCTATATAGATGGAAACGGTACCGGTGGTGATCTTAATTTCACGGGACAGCATAGATGTTTTATCAAAGAAATTCCTTTTACAAACATAGAAAATTTTGAAGGACTTATCGTGAGTGCGAACCAAAACGAATATGTCAAAATGACTGATGGTGTGAAAACTGGTTCAAATGCCATCACGATGAACGAGTCTCTTCCGGTGGTCTCCCTCTCTACCAAGGTGAACGACAAAAAGTGTTTTGGTGTCATTTCGGCGTCGGAAGACACAGAGACGAGAGAAAATAGATACGGTAATCTAGTCTCCGTATTCGAAAAAGAACTCGGTGACACCCGCGTCTACATCAACTCCCTCGGCGAAGGTGCGATGTGGGTGGTGAACACGGCGGGCACCCTCGAGTCGGGCGATTACATCACGACCTCCAACGTAGCTGGCTATGGTCAGCGACAAGATTCGGATTCACTGAAAAACTATACGGTGGCCAAAATCACGATGGATTGTGACTTTGCGCCCGCGACCCAACCGATTCAAATCATCAAGAAAGAACTTCAAGATGTGAATTACTGGGTCAATGCGACGTATGAGAATGTCTCACTCGAAGAGTACTCGAACTTGGCCGAAGATGTTCGCACGACAACTACTGAAATATACTACTCGAATGAAGATGGTGAAATAACGACCGATAAATATAACACGCTCGAATCTAACGTTCAATCAACATATACAGAACTCACTCGAACCATTCATCAAAAAATTTCAACCGAGGAATCCAAAACTGAACAAGAAGGATCGACGCTCGAAGTCCGCCAAGAACTCATAAACGTCCTCGATGAGCACGGGCAGTTGCAGTGGGAGGATCACCCCACAGACACGGAGAAAGCGTATAAAATCCGGTATCTCACATCCGATGGTACACAGACTGATGAGGCGAATGCCGTACACATCGCAGCATTTGTTGGGTGTACGTACCATTGTGGCTAAAACCCCATAAATATATTATCTTCCCTCGCCCCAAACATTTAATAATCTTCTCCCGATATATTAAATGCCCATCAATACTCCTACAGGGTATTTGGACATCACGAATGCCACACTCAGGGGCAGTAAAATCGTGACCACGGGGTTCGTCGGTATCGCCAATGCGAATCCAACGAATCACCTATCCGTGGGTTCAAATTTACACATTAACGACACACATTCGAACGTTCTCCAAATTTCGGGTAATATTAATGCCGCTAGTGTAGTTTTGGGTGGAATATCCATCGCCCCAACGTTCGATTTGGAAATCGTCACGAACACAGGGAATACCACCCCGTACACGGTTGAATTTAATAACGCGGCCACGGCATTTGTTACGACGGCGAATGCGACCATCGGTGATACGCTCACGGCAAGTAAGCTCGTGGGGGATGGCTCGGGTATCTCAGCGATTCAATCCTCAAATGTGAGTGACTTTGGATCGAATGTGTCTCGAATCACAACTTTGGAAACGGATTTAGGCAACAACTCAGCTCGAATCACGAACCTTTCTAGCAATTTGAGTGACAATTCAGCTCGAATCACGAACCTTTCTAGCAATTTAAGTGACAATTCAGCTCGAATCACGAACCTTTCTAGCAATTTGAGTGACAATTCGTCTCGGATAACAGCCCTCGAGACCGGAAACATGTCAATCTCTGGTGATAAGACTTTTACGGGTGATATCATTTTCGAATCAAATGTTCACATGAATAGCGGAAATGTCTTCGTGGCGAACACGGTCAATCTGACCGTCTCTGACCCAATCATCGAATTAGGGTCGAATAACTCGGGTACAAATGACCTAGGGATCATCATGACCCGTCCCAATAATAATTCAAACGTCGCTGTAGTGTTTGACGAGAGTGTTGACATTTTGAGAATGGGATACACTTTGAATGGAGCGAATGATACGGTTGTCGACTTGGACTCCAACGCATTGGCTGTGAGTGTGCAGGGGGCTCTGACGGCGGGGTCAAACCTCGAAGTCGGGACGGCGAATCTCTTTGTGGATACGACGACGTCTAATGTTGGTGTCGGGGTATCGAGTCCCGCGTACAAGTTGGATGTCGGTGGCGACATAAACATCGCATCCGGTTCTAATTTGAGAATAGGCGGCTCAATCCCAGTTTTCAGTCGATGGACAGCCAGTGGTTCGGATATATATCGACCATCGGACAACGTCGGCATCGGGGTCGCTCCATCACACAAACTCGACGTCGCCGGTGACATTAATTTTACGGGATCTCTTCTCCAAAATGGATCTGCGTTCCAAGGCAGTAAATGGTCGACATCGGGGTCTGATATATACCGATCATCCGGCAACGTCGGCATCGGGACGACGGGCCCCATTGCCAGGTTAGATATTGATGGTGGTGCAGAAAATAACACCACACCGGCACTTGCAATTAGGGGTGGACTATATGATACATCGGATTTATACGTACTCAATACGTACAGTGTGTCTACAGGTGTAGGTTATGCCGCTAAAGTTATCGGTGTAAATATAAAAAATAAAGTCGAAACAGACAACACGGTTCAAATTAGAAATAATGTGGGTGGTCTAACATCTGCGGGAGCTATATATATTGGTTCAGATGATACTACAAATCAGGGTATATTTGGTGTATTGGGTGGAACTGGTACCGCGGGAACTACTCTTGCCGAACTCCTGACCGTAAAGGGAAATGGCAACGTCGGCATCGGGACGAATGCTCCACAAGCGGCTTTACACGTGGCTGGTGACAGTGGTCCGAGTAATACCAGTAAGGTATTAGGTGTTCATATGGGTGTCTATAGCAGTATTTATCCTCACATTGAAATAGTAGCCAGTGGTTCAAATACGGGTTGGATAGATTTCAAAAATGCTAATACGGGTGGAAACGGAGACCATTCAGAGCGCATACGAGGCGGAAGCGGGCATTTAGAGTTTATCACGAATATGAGTGAACGTATGCGAATCGACTCCAGTGGCAACGTCGGCATCGGACTGACTGGACCTGAGAGTAAATTACACATATATGGCTCGGATAACCCATTGATGCTTCAGTCCCAAAGGTCTCCGTATCCAAAATTGTCGTACGATTTTTCGGGGACGAACGCCGAGAACTTTCAATTTTACGACCATCACGGTTCTGGGAGAGGTTTTCTTTACGGTCGGAAATACACGACGGGTACAAATCCTAATGCTAATGCTGGGTGGCACTTTTATGGAAATGATAATACTCTCGCACTCCGTATTGATGGTTCTGCGAACGTCGGCATCGGGACAGCGAGTCCGGGAGCTAAATTGGATGTGAATGGAGGCATTCGATATGATACTAGTTTGGTCTCAACATCGTCGACGCAACGTCTTTGGACATCTGGGTCAAGTGTGAATTGGATTCAATTTCACACTAGTGGGACAAGCACGAATCATATTCTTGATATACAAGCAAACAACGGCAACTGTGTATTGTCTTCGAGAAGTTCAACACCACTTTTACTTAATCCATCCAATGGTGGTAACGTCGGCATCGGGACGGCGAGTCCAAGTTATAATTTGGATGTGAATGGTTCATTTGGTGCCAAAAACAAGGGGTGGTATATAACCGGTGGCGGCGGAAATGCTGTATATAACGGAGCAAACCCCAATAAAAATTATTTTGCTTATAATGTAAATAATACCGTTTATGGAAGTTCTGTGACCACATATAATGGTGCGTCTAGTAGCGCTTGGAGATCAAATGATGGTGTATTTACATATCCAGAAGCCGGTTTGTATCAGGTAACTATACATATGTTTATAAACGCTACATCTAGTGGTAGATATGGTGTTTTCAGATTAAATGATAGTGGTGGAACATCACAATTTAGTCAGTATATGTATTTCACACCATCAGGTTACGCGGCCCAGTATCAAAGGTCGTGGACAACTTTTGTAAGAGTAGAATCTGGTTGGCAATCGTACATGCAACCCGAGAGTGGTAGTATAACCTTATACTTGGCAAATCAACACACGTGTTTATTAATTGATAAAATATGTTAGCTAATTATAATGAACTTGGAGTTGAACCCCGAAAATTGTAATTTAGTTGGTAGAGCTATCAAAGAACTCTCACCGAATGTACCATTTACCGGAAATGGTGTAACATATGACTCTATATGTATACCAGAGGGTCATGAAATTGGATTTTCAAAAGAAGAATTCGAGACCAAACTCCAAGAACTCGTAGACGCAAAACCATGGGAGGAACTCCGTGAAGAGAGAAACAGGCGTCTCGCACAATGTGATTGGGTGGTCATTAGATCAACGTCAACAGACACCCCTATCCCCGAAGAGTGGAAGGCATACATGCAAGCCCTTCGAGACCTCCCCGCCAATGCAACGGACCCCGAAAATCCAGTTTGGCCCGAAGCCCCATAAATATATTGTCTTTCCTCGCCAAACACATTTAATAATCTTCTCCCGATATATTAAATGGCCATAAACCCAAATAACGGTGTCTTGGATATCATCAATGGTACATTGAGAGTAACCAGCCTAGACGTCAAACAGGGTAGTAGTGTATCCCTCAATGCATTGGCTCGTAATAATGTCCTGCTTTTCGATGATCAGAAGAGTACCACCACGTTTATGCCCACAGTCGCCGGTGGCTATATGTCCTCCACGGGTGTCACGCGGAACACGTCATCTCATTATCTCGAACTCGGTACAGCCTCTGATGAAGGGTGGGTCTATTGGCCTCTTCAGCTTCCCAACGCATGGCACACCGAATTTGATATGCATGTGACCACGACGGGTGGTGTTCTCACGTTTAGTCTTTTCAACACCTCAGAACCCAATCACACAGATTTCACAAACAACGATGGAGGTTACAAAATTGTATTTGACAACACGAATAACCAAATAGTCATATACTGGGAAGGATCTGTCCATAAGACAGTTTCCATAGATCTTCGTTCTAATGACTGGCAACACGTCAACGTTAACTATTCTCAGGGGGCTACATCCATCAGTCTCGCAGGGAAGGTCGTCTTGACCCACGAATTCACACAAAATTACCAAGAATTCAATTCCCGCTACGTAGGTTTCTCTGCCACTGCAGGAACGTCCCACAAGATTCGACACCTTCGCGTCCACAACGGCGACAAGTGGCTCTACACGAAGACATCGAACGCCTCCGACATCGCGTACGTCTCGGGGAACGTCGGTATAGGTTCACTCTCACCCACGGAACTCCTCGATGTCCACGGCAACGTCCACATCGCGAGGGATCTCACCGTCGACGGGAATCTCACCGTTTCGGGGACGACGACGTTCA
>Ga0315315_10001717_pt1 | contig 20133 bp, 19 predicted proteins | sample M140m3416metaG_FD_203699 | JGI IMG/M metagenome (GOLD analysis project Ga0315315, IMG submission 203699) | Ammonia-oxidizing marine archaeal communities from Monterey Bay, California, United States - M1 40m 3416 | ecosystem: Environmental > Aquatic > Marine > Intertidal zone | place: USA...
CTTCCCTGAAAAAAACATAATTTTAATTCATAAAGAAACTAGCGATGAAGATAAGTTATCTAAATTATTAAAAGTAAATGAAACTTGGATTAATTATGATATAGTAATTTATACTCCTACAGTTTGTATGGGAGTTTCATTTGATCCTGAGCACTTTGATAGTATTTTTGCATATGGTTGTCACAATTCATTAGGAGCACAAGAATTTTGTCAGATGTTACATCGTGTTAGAAATATAAAAGAAAATACAATTTATATTAGTTTTGATTATTATAAGTATTTTGATCCAGTAGAAGATATGGTTACATATAATCAAGTTCAAGAAATGTTATGTAATGATTACTATTTAACATATAACAATCTTGATACTAATTTAGTTAAAAAGAAATATAAAAAAGTAGGTAATGAAAGAGTATTATATTATCCATATAAGGAAGAACCTATTTATGATCTTTATGTTAGAAATTGTGTTGAACAAATTGGTAATAAGTTAAATTTTACAGCATCATTTTTTGCTTATGCTAAATTTAAGAATTATCAATATTCATTTTTCGAAAAAGATAATAATGAAGATATTATTAATGAACTTAAAACAATTAGAAAAGAAAGAGAAAAGAAAGAAAAAGAAGAAGAAATAGAGAAAATTATGACAGCAAATGTTTTAACAAAAGAAGAATATAAAGAAAAATGTATGAGAAAAGATCAATTTATGTCAGATACTGACTTATTCGAAATTAAAAAGTTTAATTTTATGAGAAATTATAATATAACTGAAGATGATATAACATCTGAAATAGTAGAAAAGTATAACAATAGATCATTGATGATGTCATATAATAACTTATCTACAATTATGCAAACAGATGATCAAAATACAAAAAAGAAGTTAGAGATTCTAAAAAAGAATCATAGTGTGGGTGAAGAATTTAGAAATTGTTATCAGGACTTTACATTTAAGAATAAATTTACGTATCATTATTATCCAATTAAATTATTATCATATTGTGGATTTAATATAAATGATGTAGATGTAAAAGATAATGGAATATTAAAAGTAATTATGGAGGAAAATATTCAAGGTAAAATAGATGGAATAACATTAAAAGAATTTTTAGAAAATGAGAAATATGGTATTTACATAAAATTTGATTGTAGAAAATTAATAAATAATGAGATTAATGAAGATTTTAATTATATGTTAAAAATAGTTAATAATATCATTAAGAAACAATATGGTATTAAAATCAAGATGTTAACCAAAGGTAAGAAGAATAAATCATACTTTTTATCATCAAATAATACATGGAATGATTTACCAAATAAACTTCAAGCAAAGAATCTGAGTGAAAGAAAGTTACTAAATAAAGATTATTCTAATATTACAAATGATCTAGATACTGGCCTATTTATCGAAAGTGATGATAGTGATAGTGATTTTAGTAGTGGTGAGGAGTAAAAAATTGATTAATTAAAATTATTTTATAATTTAGTATAGTTTTATAAAATGAACTCTCAATTTCTAGTAGCTAAAAATAGATTTGTTAAACGAATTAATAAAAATACACAATTTAATGATTTGGTAAAAGTAAAAAATATTCACATTAGAGGATATTGGCGATGGGATATACATAATGATGTTTGTGCTATATGTAGAAATTATATATTTGAACCTTCGATTAACTCTTCATGTCAAGAGTGTAGTGCAGTAGTAGGGACATGTGGTCATGCATATCATTATGAATGTATTTCTAGTTGGTTGCGTACAAAAAAAAATTGTCCATTATGTAATAGTAAATGGTCCTTCAAAAATACAAACGATGAACCAATAGTATATACTAACACAAGTAATATTGAAGAATCAATGTCAGACGATTAAAAAATTGATTTATAGAATATCTAACTTTAAAAAATATTCAAATATAATATGTCAACAAAAACAGTTAATTCGTTTAGTGATAATTTAACAATAAACCAATGTCATATAAGAGGATATTGGAAATGGAACGTCCATAATAGCACATGTGCTATATGTAGAAATTATATTTTTGAACCGTCTATTAATGCTACAACAAACGAATCTTGTGCAGTAGTTGGGCAATGTGGTCATGCATATCATTTTGATTGTATTTCAAATTGGCTAAAGACAAGAAATAATTGTCCATTATGTAATGCTAAATGGGCTTATGTTAAAACTAAATAATATCTTTTTATATTATATATGGAATATAAATCTCCATTAACTCAATATGTAATTGAACCATTTGACTCATATTTAGAGTCAAAAAATAATTTAAATTGTGATAATATAGCTTTGTTACAGATATCTTTTGTTTTAATGACATTATCATTTTATTACTTTAATGAAAATTTGAATGATAGATCTGGATTATTATATTTAGGATCATTTATTTTATTTTATAAATTTTTAAAAAATATAAATAATAAAGATATTAAATTAATATCAGAATTAGGATATTTCTTGATTAATTGTATATTAGTGGTTTTTATCATCAATAATAAAAAATATAATGATAATTATCTCGCAATTATTGGTATTGTTATATTATTAACTTTTATTTCTTTTATACTAAAATTAGATACAACAATAAAATATAATAATCCTAAATTAAGTCAATTAAATAATATATTAAAAATAACAGCTAATAACATATATCCAAATGATAAAAAAACAAAACAATATCATATACATAAATTTTGGCGTGTATTTGATATATCCACTTTATCTTTTATTACTTTTCTATTTTTAAGTTCTACTAAATAATTTTAACCATAACTTAAATAATCTCTTGTTTTAAATATAGAAAGATGAAAATTTACGATATTATAGCAAAACAAGTGAATAGGTCATTAAATAGTTTTAAAATTAATAATAATTTATTAAAATATTTGGAAGAACCAAATAAAATTGTCCAAGTTAATATTCCTACTAAAATAAATGATGAATTTAAATTAATTCCAGGTTATAGAGTTCAGCATAATAACTTATTAGGAGAATATAAAGGTGGACTTAGATTTAATCAACATGTTAACTTAGATGAATGTAAAGCATTGTCAGGATGGATGACATATAAAAATGCATTATATAATTTACCATTAGGTGGTGGTAAAGGAGGTATTTGTATTAATCCATATGAATTAAATGAGGATGAATTAGAAGATTTATCTAGAAGTTTTATTAAATTAATTCATAATAATATTGGAGAAGATAAAGATATTCCAGCACCAGATGTAGGAACTAACTCTAAAGTAATCAATTGGATGGATGATGAATTATTTAAATTATCAGGAAAAAAAAATAATTTTACAGGAAAATCTGTAGAAAATAGAGGTTGTAATGGAAGAACTGAAGCAACAGGATATGGTGTTATTCAAACATTAAAATTCTGGTCAGAAAAAATTAATTATGACTTATCTAATTCTACTTATATTTTACAAGGATTCGGAAATGTTGGTTCATATTCTGCAAAATACCTAAATGATTTAGGTGCAAAACTAATTGCAGTTGGTGATCATACATGTTATATTAAAAATGAAAATGGTATCAATGTTACTGAATTAATAGAATATAATAAACAAAATAGATGTATAAAAGGATTTTCAAAAAATGAAATTTCAATAGAAGATTTTTGGAAAGTAAGATGTAATATTGTTATTCCTGCTGCTTTAGAATTACAAATTACTGAAGATATTGCAAGATATTTAGATTGCGATGTTGTTTTAGAAGCCGCAAATGGACCATTATTTTTAGAGGCTGATGAAATTTTTGAAAGCAGAAATATTGATGTATTACCTGACATTTTATCTAATTCAGGAGGTGTTATTGTAAGCAATTATGAATATATACAAAATAAAAATATAGAAAATGAAGATGACTATGCTTCTAAAGAAGAAATTTTAAATAGATTATCAAAACAAATGAAAGAAACATTTGATATTGTATATGATCACGTCCAAACTAAAAATATTACTTATAAAGATGCATGCTATGGAACAGCATTAATGAATTTAGAGAAAAAATTTAAATCAAAATATAACTTATAAAAAAGTTGAAAATATTATCTTTTAATTAAATGATAATATTTACTTATAAAAATGTTCTATATCTTAAATTATTTTTTAATTCCTACATGGTTACTAGTATCTTTGTCATATGTAGTAAAGAAGTTATTTTTTACCAAAAACAAAAATCCTATAATTATCTCAATTGATGGTAATATTGGATCTGGTAAATCAACACTTATTTCAGATATGAAAAAACAACTTCATGATAATAAAAATATTATCTTTCTTCAAGAACCTGTTCAGGATTGGATTAATTTAACAGATGATCAAAATGATAATATTCTTAATAAATTCTATAAAGATAAAGATAGATGGTCCTATATTTTTCAGAATTTTGCATTTATCACTCGAGCAAGAATCATGTTAGATGCTATTAAAGATAATAAATTTAGTTATTTTGATCAACCGAAGGTAATTATTACTGAAAGATCAGTTGAAACTGATAGAAATGTTTTTGCCAGAATGTTATTTGAAGATAAAAATATGACTGACTTAGAATTTAAACTATATAATGAATGGTATAATTATTTATATCCAGAAATTAAAGTTAATAATGTAGTTTATCTAAGAACATTGCCTGAGACAGCATATGAACGCATGTGTAATAGATCTAGAAAGGAAGAACATACAGTCCCTAAAGATTATATTCAAATGGTCCACAAGTTTCATGATGATTGGCTAACTAAACATAATGAAAATTATAATATTTGCTATTTAGATGGTGAAAAAGATATCAAATATGATAATAAAACATTAAATAAACATATCGAAAAAATTCAAACGTTTATTAAAACATTAAATTAATATTAATTTATTTTCTAACGATTTACCTAATAATCTCTTTAATTCTGAACCTGTTAATTCTTCTTTTTTTAAAAGCACTTTAGCCATTTTATTTATATTTTCTTTATTTTTTTCTAAAGTATCTAATACATAAGTTTCTACTTCATTTACTAAATTTTGAATTTCAGTATCGATTATTTGTTTCGTTTTATCACTTAAATCTTCATCATTTACATTCATATTTTTTAATTTGTCACTCATTCCATAATATGATACATACATTCTTGCTAACTTTCGCAATTTATCTAAGTCATCACTTGCACCTGTTGTTATATCATCCATAAAAATACTTTCACTACATCTACCTCCTAACATGACTGCCATTTGTTGAAATAATTCATTTTTTGATCTAAGTTTTTTTTCTTTATTATTTGACATCGAAAAACCTAATGCACCTTTTGTTGTTGGTATTATAGAAATTTTACACGGAGATTCGACATGTTTTTGAACATAGGACATAAATGCATGTCCAGATTCATGATATGCAACTGTTTTTTTATCTAAATTATCTAATTTACTACTTTCTCTTTTACTACCTACTAAAATATAATCTATCGCATTATTCATTTCTTCTAAATCGATTTTATCTTTTTCATTTCTTACTGATTTTATTGCTGCTTCATTACATAAATTACTTAAATCTGCACCACTAAATTGAAATGTATTATTTGCTACTTCCTTTGCAATTTCTTTTATATCACCTTCTACTGGATATTTCTTCAAATAAAGATTTAAAATCTCATCCCTTTCCTCTAAATTTGGCAAATTAAATTCTATCTTTCTATCAAATCTACCAGGACGCATTAAAGCCGAATCAAGCATTTTTGGTCTATTTGTTGCACCAAAAATTAAAATATTATCATTTGAGTCCATTCCATCCATTTCAGCTAATAAACTATTTAATGTATTTTCATGTTCATTATGTCCTTCACTATATTTTGATCTTCTTTTGCCTAAAGTATCTATTTCATCAATAAATATAATACATGGTTTTGATTTTCTTGCTTTCTCAAATAATTTTCTAACTCGTGATTGTCCTACACCTACAAAAACTTCATTAAAAGAAGATCCTGATACATGCATAAAATTAGTATTACATTCATTTGCTAATGCTTTAGCAATTAATGTCTTTCCTGTTCCCGGAGGTCCATAAAATAAAGCTCCTCTTGGAACTTTACAATTCATCTTTTTAAATTTATCTTCTCCTTTTAAAATATCAACAAATTCTCTAACGTCTTCTTTTACTTCTTTTAACCCCGCAATGTCATCAAAACTTATATCTGTTTTTACTGTTTTATTTAAATTTTGAGCAAATTTTCCACCAAACATTTCCATTTGATTACTTAATGATTTTATCATAACATATAAGAATAATACGGATGGTAAATTATAAAGAAATGATTTATAAATATTAACATATTCAACATATTCAATATTAATATTTTGCTCTGTGGCATTATGCAAAAATTTATTAAATAATTCTGAATTTCCTATGGTATACTTATATTCTAATATATCAGTATCAGTGTTATTTGATGTAAATAAATACGCATAATTGTTTGCTACATTAATTTTACTAATATTACTTAACTCTTTCATATCTTGAAAACCAATAATCTGTAAATTACTTTCAACAGAAAAAAAAGATGTTGTTATTGTTCCTAAAACTGAAACCCCTACGAATAAAAATAAAAGTCTGTCTAGTATATTCATTATTTTTAATAAATGCTATGAGTTTAAATATAAAATATTAGATTTACTATTTAAACTCATAGCGTTCTTATATTAATAATGCATCGAGCTAATAAGTTAACAGTAAAGATACTTAAAGATTTATTAAAAGATGTAAAATCTTATAACTATGAAAATTATGTGTCAAAGAATTTTAGGTTAAATAATAACGTTTTAGAAAAATGTATTGAAGTAAGAAGAGAAAAATATAAAATAAAAGATATTCCTTATAAAAATTATAATTATATGGAAAATTTAAATAAAAACTGTGAGAATGTAGTTGGATATGTTAGAGTTCCAGTAGGAATGATTGGACCAATTAATATTGATAACAAAAATAATTTTATTCCCTTTGCTACTACAGAAGGTGCGTTAGTATCTTCTATTAACAGAGGATGTAAATTACTAAATTTAAGTAAAAATGAAATAATTGTCGAAGATGTCGGTATGACACGATCACCAATAATTAAATGTAGTTCTTTATCTGAACTTCAAAATATAAAATTATGGATAAATGATAATTTAGATGATATTAAAAGAGTTTTTGAAAAAGATAGTAATTATACTAAATTTAAAAAAATAGATTTTTTACAAGAAGGACGTCATTTACATATTAGATTTTGTGCAACGACTGGTAATGCTATGGGTATGAATATGGTTAGTAAATCATCTAATAACGTATTGAAATTTCTCCAAGATAAATTTAATATTAAAATTGTAAGTTTATCAGGTAATACATGCACAGATAAAAAATCTTCTGCAATTAATTTAATTAAGGGTAGAGGAAAACATATTGTAATGGAAAGTTTAATTAAAAAAGAAGACTTGTTTAATATATTAAAAGTAACACCAGATGAAATAATAAATTTACATATTCAAAAAAATCTTATTGGAAGTAGTTTAGCACATACAATTGGAGGTAATAATTGTAATGCATCTAATATTGTTGCAGGATTATTTTTAGCAACGGGTCAAGATTGTGGTCAAATAGGAACTAGTTCATATTGTATAATAAATATGAATAAAGAAGAAGAAGATTTGTTAGTTACGATTAATATGCCGTCAATGGAATTAGCAACTATTGGAGGAGGAACTAGATTAGAAGATCAAATGAATAATTTAAAAGTTATTCATTCTAGTGATATTTTTGACGTAAAATTTTTAGGTAAAAATATAATTTATAGTGTTCTAGCATGTGAACTTTCATTAATGTCTGCATTATGTAATGATGACTTAATAAAAGCACATTTAAAGTTAAATAGAGGTTTAAAATATTGAAAATAATTATAATTAAATATAAGATAATTTTTAATTATAAATGAGTAATCAAATGTCTAATAATTTAGATAATGTATCATTAGATTCAGAATATGGTAATAATTCATCAAGTTCAGATGAAGAAAGTGTAAATACAAATTCAATATTACAACCAAGTATTTCAGTCGCTGAAAATTCTAATGTTACTAGTCCACCTCTTTCAGAATGTCCATCAAATTCATATCTGATTTGGAATCAGATGCCTAATTTCAGTATAGAACAATGTTCATATGATCCAGAGCAAGGAGTATGTGAACATCAAAATTATTCAGATACAAATCAAATTACAAGCAATGTAGAAGTAGATTCTGGATGGAATATTCCACAAGTAAATTCAGGATGGAATATTCCACAAGTAAATTCATCAGGAAATCCATATAATTTTATAAATGTAGTAGGAGGTACTACTCCATGGGAAGTATCTGAAAATATTCACAATAGTAATAATTCAACTAGTTTAAATACTATTACAAATGCTTATGTAAATACAACTAATCAAAATAATTCAGATTCTTCAAATGACGAAGAACAAACAACTGATTATAATAATGAAGAATCAATTACTGCAGATGAATCTAATCCTCCAACTCTTCAAAATGTAGGTTTACCTAATTTAAACTTGGAAAATATTAGTAATATAGATATGAGTGGTAATCCTGTTATATCTGAAGTAAATGCAAATTCAAGTGGTGTGTCAAGTCAGTATTCAATGTTATATAATAATGATGTTAATAATCCATTTTATAAATGTAATTTAGGAGAATTAGATTATGACACTGATGAAGAAGAAAGTAAAGAAACATATAGAGTTATGTATTTTTGGAATTATGAATTTAATTATGATTACTTTTCATTAAATGATGTATATATTTTTAATAATAAAACAGACCTTTTTAAGTCAAAAATAAATGAATTAAAAAGCATTAGAAATGCAAATAGTAATAACTCTACAGGTAACATAATAAAATTAGAAAGCAGTAATAATATATCCAACTTAGTAAATCTATATTTAATTGCATATTATGACAATGCAAAAACAAATATTGAATTTTATGGAATTTATAATCAAGAGATAGATGAAGAAAAATTAATAGAAAATATTAAATTAGAGTCAGTATATGGTAAAAAAGGAAGCATATCATCTAATTTAATAACAAATCTTGGTGAAAATGATTTTATTGTTTTACATCGCAAGGTAAATATTAATTAATATCAATGTTTTAATGATATTGTTTTAAAAAAGACTCCCATACTCAAAAACATGAGGAAAGACCATATGTATAAACTAGGTACCTATTATATTATTTAAATTTTTATTTATAAACGAATTAATAAAATTTTATATAAATTATTTTATTAAATTATATATATGTATTCTAACTTAATTAGTATATTAGTATTATTTATAGTATTTATTATATCAATACATTTTTTTAAAGTATTTAAAATCTATGATCAACGTTCTGTAACAAGACAATATGATTTAGTTCCTTATGAAACAATTGATGTTACAAAAGATGTTGATAGACAAACTGAACCATATAATTATAGTGATATATATGAATATGCAATTTTTAAAACTCATCCATTTAAACATCCAAATGATATGGACTATTATTTAGCAGAGTTAAGAAATGGTATGGTAATTTTAGATGCTGGATGTGGTTTATTAGGTTCAGCTGTTTACTTTTCTAATAATTTACCAAAGTCAAAAATTCATGCAGTTTCAAATGGGGGATCTAAGTATCAAGCTGAAATTAAAAATAAAATAAAAAATAATCAAATGAAAGATAAAATAATACCATATTTTAATGATTATCACAATATAAATAAAATTTTTAAATCAAAAACATTTGATAGAATTTTATTTATTGAATCATTTGGTTATTCTAATGATATTCAAAATTTATTAAATAAATGCTATAATTTATTAAAATTTGGAGGTAAAGTGTATATAAGAACTATTATTATGCCAAAAACAAATAATAACTTTTTAAAAAATCAATATAGTAAAATACAACAGCATCTTAATGGATATATTCATTATCATGATAATATGATTCATTTCTTACAAAAAAGTAACTTTTATGATATTAAATATACATCTGTTCCATTGGTATTCTCAGAAAATATGACTAATCCTATTTTTATGTTAACTATGAATAAGTTAGGTTTAAATAACCCTTCATATATGTTAGCAAGTGTACCATTAACTTCATGCACTTATATAGCTACTAGATTAAAATAGTTATTTATCTCTAAAAGTAATATTTATTCTTCCTTCAGAAACATTTTTCATCTTTGGCAAACAATGTTTCCAATACTTATTTGCTGTATTATAATCCATTATTAATAAAGATCCATTTCCTAACTTAAAGTTATACTTTGGTATATCTTTATTAGTCTTATAATCCTTATGTCTTAAGGAAAATTTTCTTTCTGCTCCTAAAGAAATACTAGCAATTAGATCACCTTTTTTAACTTCAGAATCTGAATGCCATCCAATATAATCTTGACCATCTCGATAATAATTTAATTGAGCATAATTCATTACATGTTTGGTTTTTTTTTCGACTTTTTTCTTTAATTTATCTACTAATTTAGAATAAATACTATTTCCTGTTACATTATAAGAACTCGGAACATCAAAAGTCTCATTTCTCATTGCCCATAATAATCTTGGTGTTTTTACTGGCTTACCAAACATTTGATATGTTCCTTGCATCCAATTTGGATTATTTACTAGTTCATCATATAATTTCTTTGATTCTGATGAACTAATAAAATTAGGAATATAAATAATTTTTGATTTATTTTCTAATATTTTATTTACTGATCTGTCAACTTTAAAGTTTTCATTCATATAATTAATTAATAATATTTCTTTTTATATATTAAGATATTATGATAAAATTATCACAATAGCTGTTTTTATAATTTCACTTTAATACTAACACCGAAGCGTATTCTTACAGTAAAAGATTATAATTTGTGCCATTATCATCAAACATCGTCATGGCCCTGCCACCATTCCTCCAACTTCCGTTTCCAGTTTGTTGGATAAATTTCCCGCCATCGACGTTGTGGAGCAGACAAAGGCCCTGGATCACGTTCTTTCCACAAGTCAATACAGACACGCTGACAGCTCAATAGCACGAACGCAGCCCGGTCTACATCCTCACGCCCCATGCGAATCGCAAGTTCCTGCATGCCATCAATTGGAGTAGCTACTTGGTAGTCGAAGTGTAGGAAGGTATCCACTTGGCGTGCTTGCACCCAGTCTACTGGAGAACATTCCTCACACATCAACCCACACTTCTCACCAGGAGCATTGTGGGTTGCAACAACATTGCAATCCCTACAAAGAACTGGACGACGTTCCCATTGTCCAGGAGCTAGTTTGACAGACTGGTCCCGGGCATGGATGAAGAACCATGTGTGTGCTAAAGCCTCTGGAGTTGCAGAGGCAAGTGCCCCGCTCCGAACATTGCTACTCGCAGTGGCAAGAGTATGTCTAGTCTTCTTCTCTTCGACGATGATACCACACCTACAAAATGCATCACAACAAGCACCATGAGCACTCCTAAGATGACGCCCACAACCAGACGGACATTGTAGACCTGCAACAAGTTCAGGGGTTCCAAGAAAGCGCCTGGAGGTGAAACCTTCCTCGTGCACATACTGGTAGATCATCTCAGTTACAGCTCCCTGCACCGCTCCCCAGACTGCAGCTCCCGTATCGCTTGCGAAACTTTCAGTATGAAGATAGATCACGTCATTAGCACAAGTCGAAATCCACTTACATAAAGCGTTACACAAGGACTGAATCTTCTCAGGACGGACCTGACGCTCCATTGATGCTCCAAATGCCCAACAGATACTATCTATGGATCGTCCTTCAAACACTCTATTGAGAGCGCGCCCCCACAGGGATATAGTTGCAGTATATGCTTCTGACGTCATCATAAGAGCCTGATGAGCAGGAAAACCTGGTGAACCTAATTGTGCGACTGCATCACCTAGTGAGGAGGCAGACGCAAGAGTTTGTAAAAATCTAAGCGAATTCATTTCAGAAATAAAAGTAAAAATAAAAAATAAATAAGGAACCAAAAGGTTAAAAGGTCGGAATTTAATGGCTTATTTTAGTAAATATTTTTTCAATTTTTTAGTAAAAAAATATTTATAATATATCTATGCTAAAGATCCCATCGGATCCCATGGATCAAATTCTTCTTTTACTCTTCCTTCTAATAGACCTTTTTCATTTTCATTTAACATATCCTTATGAATTGCTACTTCATACACATACTCATCAAACCATTTATCACTCATACTATAATAACCATCTGCAGGTCCATTTGTTGACCAAGAATTTTCTACTTCCCAACTATTAACTGAACCATTTGAATCTAATGCATTCGCATCTGTTACATTTGCACCTGTAATTACCATTGCATGTGTCATTAAAGAATCACGGTAATTAAGTCTTTCTTCTTTATTTAAGTTAAATTCTAAACCAAGTAATTCCAAATGACTTACATTAGATCTGTCCATTCTACAGATATTTCTATTTAGAAATTGTCCCACATCACATCCATACCATACTGATTTGTTATTCTTTAACGTTTGTAATGTTAATTCTTTAATTCTACTAATTGGCAAGTTAAGATATTTTACTTTATTACCATCAACTACATTTCCTAAATATTTAACACTGTAAGTATTATTATAAGGATGTTCTTTTCGTGGATCATCTACTAAACAAACATAGTCATTAAATTTAAATGGGACATGTTGTTGATAAAATGATTGTGGTGTTAGATTAGAAAGTTTATTATAATTTTTACTTTTATCTACATATTCCCAGTCAAAATTTGATGGAGGTTTACCTAAGAAATAACATAATAGTTTATATACCTCTTCCATACAAACCATTTTTACTTCATTTGGATTTTCTGCTGTTCTAACTTTATGGGCATATTCTCTGAATTTCTTTTTCAGAACTGCATTTAAATCTCTTGAATTACTGCTATGATGACTTTCTTGATAGACACATTTTGGAACAAGACCGTATTTATTAACTAGATTTGCTACCATGTCCCATTGACCACCATCACATGTAGGATCATCTAGTAAATGTTGAACAAGTCTAGATGTTACTGGTTGATCTTTTGTTTTAATTACACATTCTAGGTTATAATTCATTCTTTCTAATTTATCCCAAAAGAATAAATAACTTTGAGATAACTCAAAATTATCTAGATTATATTTATCACACACTTCTCTTCTTACAACATTTAATGCTGCAAAAAGCCAACATCTTCCACTGGATTTTTGATTAGTAACTTTTAGATGAGGTTTTACACTAACATTATAAACTGGATTATATCTTTGATTTTCAGAAACAACTCCATTTAACTTAGATAGTGCATTGGCAGATACAACATTTGATAAAACTTTATTTGCTGCGTTATTATCAAATGACCTTTCAAAATTTGCAATATTCTCTTTACTTAACATTTATAATTAAATATTAGGTAAATGTTTAAGTAAAAAAAAATGAAAATATTAATACTAACTAGTATTTTACTTAATTTAAAGAAAAAAATATGGATTTAAATTATCCTTTTAGGCTATATCCCCTTAGGGCTCGTAATATCTTTACATCTTATATTAATGATACTTATTTACATAATGTTAAAAAACTCTATGATGACATTGGATCATTAATTGATTCAATTGACGATAGTGAGTTAATTATTCTAGTAATTGGATCTTTAATTGATGAACAAACTGATTGTAAGTTTTCAGATAAAAGTTACTATCAACATTTACCTATTTTTGTAACGAAATATATGGAAGAAAATGAATATAATCGTGTTAGAATTATTTGTATTTCTCCAATACTAAGTGATGATCAAATTCCTATTTTTATTAAAAAAAGTATGAATGAATTTAAATGGAAAAGTGTCGATATCAATAAATATGTAAGTAGCAATTATAACTTATCATATGATTTCTATCAAACACTTTTTCCTGAATATATTGAAAATGACTTAGTAACTAATAGAAATAAAAAATACTATTTAAATTATAATAATAAACTTTTTAGATTACCACAGTTATATTTCAAAAATAGAGTTTTAAGAAATAATTTTGAACTAGTAAGTCGTCAGAGTGATAAAATAATTCTAAGGTTAAAAGATGAACATTTTGATACCTTCTGTAATTTTTATAAGTCTAGTCCAAATGAAAATGATAAAATATTTGTTAGAATGTTTTTAAACAAACTTAATTTACTAGTAAATACACTACAAAATAAATCAGGTGGAATGCTTGTTTTAAATTATGCAGTATTTAGAGATAATTGGGCTTGTGCACCTTTCTCTTACTTTTTTCAAACATTTTATCAAGAAAATAACAATTATCAAAATATTAAGTTCCTAAATTATGAATTTATTGAATCTAAATCTGATAAACTAATTGAATATAATAAGCGTGATTATAATTATGAGAATTATGATATTATATTAAAACTTGGTAGAAAAGGAAGAATTAACATTATTTCTCACAATTATAAAACAAAAAAATTTAAAAAATCAAATGATTACTTAGATGATAAGAGTTGCGACTTTAAATTTATAAAAATAGATGGAGATGGTGATTGTTTATTTAATTCTATTCTAAAGCAAGTTCCTAATAACCAATTAAATTTAGGTGCATGTGACGCGAGAAAAATTGTTTATAATAAAATTATTAATGATGATGAAAAACTAAAAATGTTAAAAGATGAATTAATTGTTATGCCAGAATATGAAAGTTTAATTAAAGATGGATTCAATATGGAGAAAGTCTTAGATTTACATTTATATTTTATTAGAGAAGGTCCATATAGTGAAGAAGCTGAAGATGTAAGGAAGAATTATAACTTACCATTCAGTGTATTCTTTGGTGGAAATTATGAAATTGGAATTTTAGGTGAATTATTTAATTTAAACATTGATATTATCAATTATGATAATAAACTGATTAAAGTTATGGATCATAATAATAATAAAACAATTTATATTAAATTTTATGGAAATCATTATGATATTGCTATTCCAAAAGATAAAGATGAAATTTATAAATATAAAAAAAACAAAGTTAGTTCTTTAACTATTTAATATATTTTACCATCTTATTATCTTCTTGATGAAAATCTAATTTTTCTAAAAGTGAAGAAGAATGACTTCCAGGCATTGTTAAAGATTCTATCTTGATTATATTTTTTATATTATTAATAACCCAAAGTCTTAATTCTGTAGATAAGCCTCTACGTCTAAATTTACTGTTTGTAAATCCAAACGCGAATGTTAGAATGTCATCTTTTACAAAACAATGTAAAAATGACTGCCATTCATCTTTTAAACTAACCTTAACTACTAAAAATGAACTTTCGTTAAGAATAGGCGGAGATAATTGATATTCATCTCCTTTCATACATTCTTTAATTTTTTTTTTATATGTTCTATCACTAGAACTATTTAATACTATTATTTTATCCATCTTTTTTAGATTATTTTGAATGATTTAATTAAATTTATTTCAATTTTTCTTTTAAATATTAACTAATTAAAAGTAATATAAATAAATAGATTTAATATTATTATAATGAGTACATTCCAAGAAAAACTAGATGAATTTTATCTTAACTATGATACTGCCTCACTTCTAAAAGAAGATGCTGAAACAAATGAAATTGTTCAAATGTTTAAAGATGAGCTAGAATATCCCGAAGATTTAACAAATGCTCTACTTAGATTTAACAAAATTTATTTAAAAAGTGTAATTATGAGAATTAAAGTAAGACAAGCAAAGCTAAGCAGTGATGAACTTAAATTAGATCTTTTAAAATATAATAAAGATCTTTCACCAATTCTTGATAAATTACTTACTGATAAATTTAAACAACAATATGAAGAAGTAACTTCTACTAAAGTAGAAAAAGTAGAAAATGTAGAAAAAGTAGAAAAAGTAGAAAAGCAAACTACACAAGAAGTTGTAGGGACAGTCACTGAAGTAGAAGATGAAGATGAAGATGAAACTGAAGATGTTATAGATGAAGATGATGAAGAAGAACTTTCAAATGATGAATTACTTAAACAATTCTTAAGTCAAAAAGTTGTTGAAGATGATTCTGGAGAATTAAAGTTAGTAGAAATTTTTGAAAGTTTCAATAATTACTGTGGCGAGAATGAATATGAATATTTAAAAGCATCAACATTCAAAAAATTACTAAGAGCTGAGTGGGGTAAAGCTCAAGGAAAAGGAGAAAAAAGTCTTTACAAAGGTTATCAATTTTGTTAAATTAATAATATTACTAAATAATATTAATTTAATGTTATAACACTACAAATACAACAAATATCATCCTGATCACCCATAGTCGTAGTAGTGTCTATCGGCCAACATTCACTATTTGGATCATATATATTCTTTCTATAATTAGGTAAAATCCATTCTTTTCTCCATCTTACTCTACATTCTTTAACTATATTCCTTGCAATAACCTTATCATGTAAAAATTTATCTTTAGGATGCATTATATCCCACACTCCATCAGAACCACTTATTATTTTAAATTTACCTTTTTCATTCAAATTTATTATTTTTTCACTATATTTATTACTTAAAAAAATACCTCTATGACCAAGTGATCTCGTTGATGCAATTTTATGAATTTCTCCACTATATTTATTATTAGTAAAAGGTATAATTAGTTTATAGTATGGATTTACATCATCTCCGTAATTTAACTTTTGTGTAATACCATCTTCTTGAGTAGTTGATGATATTGATACTCTGTTAATAATACATTTTTCTGGCAAACTATTTGGATCATCTATAATATTATGAGCATGAGAGCTACCAATAATTTCATTATTTTGATTATAAACATAAGCTAAAGAGTCACCTAACCATGTAATTTTAATAAATGGATTATTAATACTATTAATTTCTACCAATGTTAGCATTGCACCACCATAACATTCATTTGTTAAATTTATAATATGATCCATACAATCTTTTGTACTTTTTTCTAATAATTCTTTTAGTTTATCTTTATTTAAATTTCTTATTACATTGATACAATCATTATCACTATGTCCATCAAATAATAAATATGCTCGATGATTATCATTAATAATCAAAGGAGGAAATGCTACATCTTGTTTACTTAAATATTGATCTTCAAAATATGAATCTTCAATATTAGTAATTGTTAAATTATCGTTTTCAATAAACGAACTCATATAATATAAAAAAAAGTATTGTTTAAATAAAAATGTTTTGTGTAAAAATAAATTTATTTTTATACAAAATACACAAGTCACATAGTTCTAATCTATCTGGTCTAAAGGTCGAGGACCCCAACAGATATGTCATCTAGACCAAAACCAGAATATGTGTGAAGGTCTGGAGTGTCGTGACCAGACTTGTACTTGTCAAGATCGACTGAGTGCATTCTCCGCGTAGTCCATCGTGCATGGGCTTCATCAACAACCATCTGCGCAGTTAGGTTCGGCTGACGGAAAAACGGATCTTCCGGATGAATGACATCAGACCAGCCGTCTGATCCCCAAATGAGACGAGTACCTTGTGGCACAATAATTGTCATCTGACCAGTTGGAATGTCATAAAATGCACCACTGTCGCCTAGGACAGCAAATGCTGCAATCTCCCTACCAGTCTTATTGCACTTACAATAAACTCCCTTCTCACCGCGTTGAGACATTGCCATCTTTCCATCAGGAGTAATCTCCCAGCGAACAATTCCACATGGTTTGACAGTATATCCCAAAGACGCAAGATCATGCAATGGATCATTCTCAAATGAAAACGGTGTATGGTCCTGCTTTATTATCGCCGTTCCATCAGGAAGAAGAGCTGCAAAAGGAGCATCTCCTCGCCATCCAATGGATATTTCCCATTCTCCATTTGGAAGACGATTTCCGGAAAAGGCAGTGATCATTCCCCCGCTGAAAAAGGACTTACACTCAACCTTCCGTTCATCGACCCAATTGCCTGGACCCTTTGTGGAAATCTCATGGAAAATTGTGCTTGACAGATTTTTCATGTGATTGGTAACCTCCTTTCCTCCATGTCCGTCAAGTCCGTTCCCAATAAAGTGATTGGGGGAAACTGCAATACGAGGTTCCACATCCTCCTTCGAGGAACAGTTAAAGAGGGCAGTCGTGTAGGTTGGTGTGCTACGACGTACAAGCCAACCACGAACAATTGCCAGAATGACATTAGCATTATTGCCCTCAATGCGGCGTTGGATTTCACGTACTTTTAAGACATATCCAACGCTTAAGAGTGCCAGACTACTGCAGAATATCGCAAGCATAAGTTAACTACGATTCCACAAGACTAAATAAAAATCTTAATATAGTGTAATAATTAAATTTTTTTCAATTTTTTCTAATAATATTGAAAATAAAAATAATTTAAGAGATTAATTAACTATTATAAATATATAATGTAAAATGATTGATTTTACGCTTTCTGGTAAAAATGTATATAAAGTATACTTTGTGTCTAAATTTAAAACAGAAGAGTATTTTATTCAAGCTTCGAATGAAATTGAAGTAATGGAATTTTTAATGTTTGAATGTTATATTTTTGGTAAATCTATCAATAGATCAAATAAATCAATATCTGAATTATTTGATTATTTAAATAAAATTAGTAAAACATGTCGACATTCATTTTGTTTTGCTAGAGGGACATATTTTTATGTCAAAGATCTTATAAAGACTGATTATGTTATTAAAAAGAAAAAACCAAGTCCAAAGAGAAGAATTAGTAATGAAAATTGTATTGTAATGTAATTCATATATTTAACCCTTTAAATTCCTCTAACGGGTTATCACTATTTGAAGTTAACCATATAGATCTACATAATGGACAGCTATTATTACTTGCTAACCATAAATTTATACATTCTGTATGAAATACATTTTTACATGTCAATTCACATTGTTGAATATCTTCATCTCCAAACTCTTCAAAACATATACTACAACACTCATTCTTATCATATTCAATTTCTATATCTTCCTTACATGATACGTGATTTACTAATACTTTCTTTAAATTTTCTGATATAAAATTAAAATTATTTTCAATATCTTGAATTTTATTTACTTTATTTATAATTTTTGAATCTTTTAAAATTCTTCCTAATATAAAAAACATGTGTTTACATACATTTTTTCTAATATTAAAATCCATACATCTACACTTAACTTTATTCTTACAAATTAATATTTTATAAACACTCTTTGACTGTCCTTTTACCGTTAATATCCATTGTTCTGAATCTAATTTAGCATCTAAAAGATATATTCTTTCTTGTAAACCTCTCTGTTTTCTTGTAGCCATTTAATAATATTTATCACTTATTTCTTTAAATTTATTAAAAACTTTTAAAAAGTAATTTTACATTTTTTAAAAATTGTGTAATTAGAATTTTAAATTTATGTCTCCCCCCCCCCCTCGACAAAATGATAAATATCACTAAAATAGTTTACGGATATTTCAGGTCTATAATATCACTAAATATCACTAAAATATAATATCATTTATCATCTAATTATATATAATATCACTAAATATCAGTAAAATATCAGTAAAATATCAGTAAAATATCAGTAAAATATATAGAAATAAATTATTTTAATAGATATATATAATGGTAAATTATAAATGTCCAAGATGTGGTTATGAAATTAATATTAAAACCAAATATATGAACCATTTAAGACGCAAACATATGTGTAAAAACATATTAAGTGATAATAATTTACAAGGAGAATATATTAAATATAATATAACTGAAAAAATAAAATGTAAACAAAATGTCAACGTTTTGTTAACAAAACACAAAACGTGTCAACAAAATGTCAACGTTTTGTCAACTAAAAATAGTGAATTATATGAATGTGAATATTGTAATAAACAATTTAATTCAAGACAAGGCAGATGGAAACATTTAAAAAATTGTAAAGAAAAGTTAAAGGATGATGAAGATAAAGAAAATTTATTAAATTTAGTAGAAATGTTAAATAGTCAATTAGATGAACAGAGAAAACAATTAAATAAACAGTTAGA
>Ga0315315_10001718_pt1 | contig 20125 bp, 16 predicted proteins | sample M140m3416metaG_FD_203699 | JGI IMG/M metagenome (GOLD analysis project Ga0315315, IMG submission 203699) | Ammonia-oxidizing marine archaeal communities from Monterey Bay, California, United States - M1 40m 3416 | ecosystem: Environmental > Aquatic > Marine > Intertidal zone | place: USA...
AACAGTATGGGAACCGGTATCATCAGAACATGTTCGGCAAAGGCCATCTCGAAAAAATCCAGTGAGCGGTTCCGTGGAGCATGGAATCAGTGGTTTGCCAAGAAGGTTGCGGTTATGATCCAAGTCAGATGAATTATCTGAGTTATCAAAACTAATCATTTTTATCCGATTCAATCATGAGTGTGTGTGGAGGGCGATTGTGCTGCAGGCAATTCGTTCAATCCATTATTTCAGTATAAATAATTCCATCCACTGTGACCTAAAGTAACCCACACTATGGTTATGCTCAGTTTACAAATTGATACGCCTGAACGCTGGTTTTCGCAGGTAGATGAGAATCTCGATGAGATCCTAATCGACCATGCGCATTGCGAAAAGAAGGCAGCAGGTGTGGCAATGAATCTTCTTTTCGCCTATGTCGATAACACAAAAATTTCTCGGGCGATGACTGAAATCGTGAATGAAGAGTTGGAGCACTTTCAAATGGTACTTGATTTGTTAGAGCGACGAGATATTCAATTTCGAAAATTATCTCCGAGTAACTATGGTCCAAAACTTCACAAATTGATTTGTAAGAATGAGCCAGATAGAGCAGTCGATCGCTTGCTTGTGGCGGGTCTGATTGAAGCTCGTAGTTGCGAGCGATTCTCATTATTAAAAAATCATGTTCATGACGAAGAGCTTCAAAAGTTTTATGGTGATCTTTTTGAATCAGAGGCGCGTCACCATGCGACATACGTTCGGCTTGCCTGTGAGATAGCACCAGAATCAACCGTTCATGACAGACTGCACTGGCTTGCTTCACGAGAGGCAGAGATTATTTCTGAAGGTGACAAGCGGCCGCGGATGCATAGTTAGTGCATCATGATTGTCAGTTAAAATGGCTCTCATAACAGGCCGAGGTCATCGCAGATGACTCTGACGAGATCAATCGGGGTGCGGTCAATCGTTACTACGATGGCATGCTCATCAGCGCTTGGTTCTTCTAGAAGTTCAAGCTGACTTTCAAGAAGATCTGGTGGCATGAAATGATCTTTTCGTTCCGCCAGACGACGTGAAAGTAACTCTCTGGTGCCACTTAAGTAAACAAGATGTACGTCGCTATGGTTTCCGATGATCATCTGACGGTACGATTTTTTGAGTGCAGAGCAACTGATAACACCATCTCTACCAGCCATGCAGGAAGAATTAATCCAGTCCGACACTTTGGTGATCCATGGTTTTCGGTCGTCGTCATTCAGTGGAATGCCATCTGACATTTTGAGAATATTTTCTGGTGGATGGAGGGCATCCCCTTCCTGATACTCCCAGCCGAGGTAGGCCGCAAGATCTACACCTACTGTCGTCTTACCACATCCGGAAACACCCATCAAAATAATGATCATCAACGATCTCCTCTGGGAGATGGAAGTTGTTACGCTGCACGTGTCGCTGTAACACGATCACCAGTTTTCTAACAAAATAGTACGTTGTGCGGTGTTTCGTTTTATAAGAAAGCCTGATAGAAGACGTCGTTAGCTTAGGAGTGTCAGGCATTCTCATGTCTACGACGTAATACGCGGCGTGTTTTTGAAAGAAATTAATATGTCAAATGCGATGATTCGAGTAGGTGGTGCAGATAATACTTCTGTTACGCATATGCCTTCTGTTGGACTTGGCTTATGGAAGGTAGATCCTGCAAGTGTAGGTGAACTGATTCATGAGGCGATCAGTGTTGGCTACCGACACCTTGATAGTGCGGCTGATTATGGAAACGAAGCAGAGGTGGGAAAAGGTATCGAGCGTGTCCTCACATCAAACTTGTGTCATCGTGAAGATTTGTGGGTGACTTCGAAACTCTGGAATACATTCCAGGAACCCAAATACGTACGACCAGCAATTGAAAGAACCTTGCGAGACCTTCGGCTGGAATATCTCGACAGTTATCTGATTCATTTTCCAATTTCCTTGGCGTACGTATCACCTGAGGCACGTTATCCACCAGGTTGGTTTTTTGACCCAGATGCACAAAGTCCTTCTATGCATCCGATCAGGGTACCACTAGCCGAGACATGGGGTGCCATGGAAGAACTGGTTGATGCGGGCCTCGTACGGACTATCGGTGTGTGCAACTTTGGTGTTTCACTGTTACGTGACTTACAGGCTGGAGCTCGAATTCAACCGTCTAGTTTGCAAGTGGAGATGCACCCAAGGCTGACCCAAGAAAAACTTCTTCGATTTTGTGATCAAGAAGGTATCGCCGTCACAGCATTTTCACCCTTGGGTGCACCTTCGTACGTGTCGCTCGGCATGGCGAAAGAAGGTGATAGTTTGTTAAAGCACGAACGTATTATTGAAATAGCTGACGCAGGAGGAAGAACGCCGGCACAAGTCTTACTTCGGTGGGGAGTCCAACGTGGTACAGCAGTTATCCCAAAGACATCCCAGCCGAAACGTCTTGCAGAAAATATTGCTCTCTTTGATTTTTCACTTTCTGCGGAGCAGATGCTAATCATTGACGGCCTCAACGAAAATCGCCGGTTTAATGACCCCGGGGATTTTTGTGAGCAGGCATTCAATACCTTTTTCCCAATCTATGAATGACCAAGGATTCTTACGGGAGACGTTTCATCCGTATGTCCTTGTAGTGCACGACGCTCTCAGGATCATGAGCCTGTATGGCAAAAGTGCCTTGTGAAAGTTTTCGTCCCGACATATTTTTTGGTGGCTGCCAATCGTCTGGCTCTGTCCAGTCCGTTGTCACGACGCCGTTGATTTTGATAACAATGTGTTTCCCGTCAACAATAATATCGTAGTCATACCACTCCCCATCCTTGACCGGTGATGTGTCGAGAACATCAGCAACAGCATAGAGTCCACCAGTTTTTTTGCGATCTTTGTGAGTCTGGTTTACCTGGCACTCATAGCCGGCAGAAGGCCAGCCCGATTCCTCATATTGCGTATGGAAGTAGAGTCCACCATTTGCTTTTGGCATAGTTTTGACTTTTGCATGCCAGTGAAAATTTGTGAGTTGCTCGTCCTCGGTATTTTCTGATTCACCAATCCAGAAAAGATGACAGCGTGGTCCGTCGACAACAAGGACACCATCTTCGACATGAAAGGAATCTGGGTTTTCAGGGTTTGCTTTCCAGCCAGAGAGATCCTGTCCGTTAAACATCGTGACCCACGCATTGCTGGAAGATTCTGCAGTCCATGCAAGCGGTAATGAGGTAACAGCAAGGATGAGGCACAGAAAAAGTCTATTTCCACAATGCATTGAGATGGCTCCACAAGTGAGTTGACGGAAGAATAAACAACAGAGTCATTGCACGAATCGTAACACGAACGTCGGTGCTGCACGAACTTAAAATCTAGATTCCGTACTCAGGCCCAGTGATTGTCACTGGGCCTGAGACTGTTGAACCTCTTCGTAGGAAAGAAGACCGTTGCGGTCAGAATCAACTTTGTCAAAGCGGCTTCGTAGTCGTTTTGGTATTTCCTCTTTGCTCAAGGCATGATCACCATCTTGATCAAGTCGTAAAAAGACAGCCTGGAGGTTTTTGTTATCCCGTGCTGGCAGATTTGCTTGTTGCTTCTGTGAACGTGCCTTGTTTATCAATGGAGTTCCCGGTGGAACTCCAGGAAGAAAATATTCGACATATCCAAGCAACATTTCTTCAAATGTCTGCTGTCCCCAATAAACAGTCTGTGTTGGGTCAGGATTGGCAGGATTCTCTGCCGAGTTATCAAACCATGCCGTAAACGTAATGGTATCGCCTTCATGAAATATTCTTGGTTCGGCGTACCGGTAAAGCAGCTGCCAATTAAAATCATAGTGAGGTATATCTAAAAGTACTTCTTGAGTACCTGTGGTATCGGTTACCTCGTACCGACAAGCGCTTCCGCGTAAATGCATGTGAGGAAGAAATCCGAGCACCGTAGCATCGACGGGAAGATTGAGCGATGCCTCTTCTCGATGGTGCTTCGCGTGAGGTGGGATGCGTATGCGGTGGTTTGAAAGTCCTTTGACACGTACTTCGTGCTCAGGAGGTTCGTCTGCATAGATAACTCCGACTCGTGTCTGGTCGGTCGTCGCGATCCCATTTGGCGTATAGTGCATCTGGAAAACAAGACGCGATCCTTTTGGAAGGTAACGGGCGAAACCCTTGGGATATTCCCAGACAGACTGACCAGGTACATAGCCAGCCCAAAGGCCATCTTCTTCTCGCTCAGCCGAATTTCTCTTCCCTTGACCAGGTATCTGAAGCGTGATGATGACATGATGCACAACGTCAGGGCTACCAGGTTGGATTTCAATTGCTTGTACCCATTTTGATTCATCCAGTTGTGTATCAATAGTTATGTATTGATAGGGCATGACCCCAGTTGCCTGAACGGGTATTGGATCGGAAAATTTCCAGACTCTGTCAGGTTTTCCAATTTGCCAATCGGTTGGGAATGTCATTGGCTTGGGAGCATTTGCCGGATTTCCCCTCGGATGATCACTCTGAACCCACGCTAGAAGGTCATTCCGATCATCTGCGGTCAGCGACCTATCATTTTTCCAAATGTGTTGATGGTTTCTGGTTGATGTCGTGTTGGATTTTGAATCTTCAGCAAACCAGGGAGGCATCGTTTTGTTGTTCACAACAGTTTGAATCATGCCAGCATGTGCAACAACGTCCTCATAGGTGTCTAATGGAAACGGCCCAATGCCACCTTTTCGATGACACTCAATACAATTTCTCTGCAAGATTCTGGAAATTTTTCCGTGATAGGTCGTCATTCCCGCAGTATCTTTCACCACTTCATAATTCAGGTCACATCCCGGTGCATCCGTCGCAGTGATCGAGGGCTGCTGCTCTTGAAGTAACGACTCAATAGCATCTCGTAGAAAGTTTTGTTTTGGTTCTGCCCTGGCATATCCAAAGCCGTATTGATCATCAATGGCACCGTGGTAGACCACCGTGCGACGGGCATCAACGACAATCACATCAGTTGTTGTTTGAGCTTGAAGACACTGCGACAGTTTTCCATCAGCATCGTGAACATAGATTGCATTGCGTGCTTGTTGTGCAGCAGCCCGCATATTTTCTTTCTTGTCAGATTGAATTGGGTTGACGAGAACATATTGAACATGTGCAGGCGCCGACTGAGATAGCTTTGCCAGAGTTGGTAGATATTTCCGACTAAGGGGACAGGATGTACTCGTGAAGCAAAAAGCTGTGAATTGTGTGGCTTGTTCAGAAGCAAGCGTGTGCTGCTCACCGTTGATATCTGAAAATGAAAATGCTTTGACGAGTTGCCCAATACCATGTTCAGCAGGCTTAAGCGGCTTGGGTCCTTTTCGAACAGGATCAGCGTGTAATGAACCTGAGAAAAGAATCAGAAATAGAACGCTGAGTAAGCCTGCAAGGTAAGAGTTACCGAGCCAAAATTCAAATTTCATGAAGAAGAACTTTAGTGTTTTGAAGAAACGAGAATATGTTTGAGAGTACATGTTTGTAGCAAGAAACAAAACAACAAAGACCACTGTTGTTTTCAACGATTAACAGGCCTTCAAGTTTCGTCGCCAGGCGGTAACACAAAAACATGTTGTTTTCAGTGTTCTCTGGTTCGTTTTCTTTTGATTGTGTGGTTCCAAAAAAGGTAGAGTACGCACGCTCTTGTCGGTGCTTCCCCCTTAAGACGTGATACTGTTCCTGCAATTTACCGATTGCCATTGATAGAGAATTTGCGGGTTGAGCCACATCTGCCATATTCTTTTCATGGGATGAGTACTGCGTTTTTATGGATCATAAAATGAAACAATTTTTCAGCACGAGTGTCTTTGTTTTGGTCGTATGCCTCCAGGCATTTCCTGGATCTGCTGAAAGCACTTTTGATCACCCGAACATTGTGTGGATCGTTGGTGAAAACCTCAAGCTCGACCTTGGATGTTATGGGGCTCAGCATGTAAAGACACCTCATCTTGACGGCTTGGCAAAAGAAGGCATGCGGTACACCAAAGTTTTTGCAACATCACCAGTGTGCGCGCCAAGCCGTAGCGCATTTTTCACGGGCATGTATCAGACGTCTTCAGACACTCATAACATGCGGTCACACCGGGAAGATGACTATCGACTGCCTGAGGGAGTCAGGCCACTGACACACAGGCTCAAAGCAGTTGGATACACCACGGCAAATATCAAGACAATGAATGGCGAGGTGATTGGTTCTGGAAAGCTCGACCTAAATTTTGTCAATGAGGGAAAACTGTATGACACAGATTCATGGGAAGAACTTCCCATGAATCAACCGTTCTTTGCACAGATAAATACGCTCGAAGCCGAGTACGATATTTATGATCGTCAGACATGGCGTGTTCCACGGGTCAAGTGGAAGGGTGAAGACCATCACGAAAAAATTGCTGATCCTGAGGAGGTTCAGCCGCCACCCTATTATCCGGATCACCCACTGGTACGACTTGAGTGGGCACGGTACCTCAACTCAATTTCAGGAATGGATAAGACGGTAGGAAAGATTCTTAAACGTCTTGAAGCAGATGGGCTTGCTGAAAATACAATCGTCATGTTTTTTGGAGACAACGGACGCATTGAACCCCGAGGAATTCACTGGTGTTACGACACTGGGTTGCATGTTCCTCTTATCATTCGATGGCCTCGTGGCCATGCGCCACCAGCAGGTTTTCAATCAGGTCAGGTCAACGATCAGGTTGTCAGCTTAATTGACATGACACCCACTACGCTGTGGTGTGCTGGTCTTGCTCGTCCACTTGGGATGCATGGAAGAATTTTTCTTGGTGACTCGGGTGGGCAAGAGCGTCGCTACGCATTTTCAGCAAGAGACCGAATTGACGAGACAGTTAATCGCGTCCGGAGTGTTCGTGGTACTCGCTACCACTATATTCGGAACTATTTTCCAGACCGACATTTTGCGTCATTAAATAGATATAAGGAAAAGTGTTTTCCAATTAAGCCTCTCATGCGTGAGCTGTATGCAAAAGGGGAACTTACAGGTCCAGCACGAGCTCTCATGTCCCCTCATGTTTCAGCAGAACAGTTATTCGACACCGAACAAGATCCTCATGAGATTCATAATCTTGTTGATTCAGATAAACAGGAGCATCGGGAAGCACTTATTAGTATGCGATCAGCCTTGGATACGTGGATCGTAGAAACGAATGATCAGGGCGAATTCCCAGAACCAGAAGATGTTGTGAAGCCGTTTGAGAAGGAAATGCACGACTGGTTTGGTACTCCTCCATGGCATCCTTATAAGCCAGAGAAAAATCCATGAGCCATTATGAGTTTCGGCAGATGCGGCAGAATGAGCACCATGATGTTGCCAGCCTGATCCGTGAGTCAACAAATTGTTGGTATGAAGCCAATGGCAAAGCACCAATATTTACCGGTGACCCCAACGCAACCATGTTGTTCTGCGATGTCTATGAAGCACTCGATCCAGGCTGTTGTCTTCTTGCCATTGGAAAAGAGACGGGGCAGATCGCAGCGTCATGTTTTTACCATCCTCGCTCCACTCATGTTTCACTCGGAATCATGAACGTCCACCCCGAGCATTTTGGGAAAGGCTTGGCAAGGCAACTTCTCGAACGCATTGTTCAATTGTCTGATGAAGAGAATAAGCCAACGCGGCTTGTGTCGAGTGCTATGAACCTTGATTCATTTTCACTTTACACACGAGGCGGTTTTGTACCACGACAGATTTTTCAGGATATGACCCTGGCGGTACCAGATGAAGGTCTTCCGGAATGCGCGATTCCGGGCTTACACAGAGTACGGAATGCACGTCTTGATGACCTACAGGATATTGTCCGACTGGAACACGAACTCTGTTGTATTAATCGTGAGAAAGACCATCGGTTTTTTCTTGAAAACGCCATGCACATATGGAATGTCTGTGTTATTGAATCTGAAGTGACAAAGCAGATTGACGGCGTGCTTGTGTCTGTGAGGCATCCTGGAAGTACGATGCTCGGACCTGGTTTCATGCGTTCAGAAGAAGATGCCTTGGCTTTGATTCGATATCAGCTCGATCAACATTACCGAGGCGGTCAGCCTGTATGGCTGGTGCCGTCATCGTGCCATTCTCTTGTGTCGGAACTCTATGGATGGGGTGCAAAAAACTGTGAATTGCATTTTGGACAAACCAGAGGGAAATGGCAGGAGCCTCGTGGTGTCACCATGCCAACATTTATGCCTGAGACCGGTTGATGTTTGATTTGCAGGCTTCATCAAGCAAGTAATGATTATGTCTTGAATCGATGAGAGAAAAGATAGGAGATATTCTTGAAAATACACAACGTGCACGAAAAGAGTGCTACACACTCTACGTGGCGTGATTTTTGTTGGGCTGTTTTCTTGGCTGGTGGCGTCTTTTTTGTAATTGGTTTTGTATACGGTGTCCTGTCAGGTGTGGTGGTACCCTTACAAGATCCAACACCCGCAGAACGGGCTTTTGAAAAATTTCATTTACAGATTTCACAATGGCTGATGATGGCTGGAGCATGTTTATTAGCTGGTGTTGTTTTTCTAACTCTTGGCAAAGAAATCATTCGTCAACTATTTAGAGGCTAGCTATCGTATCTAATAGGTTTTTTTGGGCAATTTTCTCCCCCAGATCACGCAGTCTTCTGTTGAAAAAATCGGATTCCAATTATGGCTGAGATTGTTGAGGCCTTCAAAAACATTGTCGGCAATGCGAATGTCCTTACCAAGGACATGGACACCGCATACTACCGCTCTGGGTTTCGCTGCGGATTTGGTGGCGCAAAGGCTGTAGTGTTCCCCTCGACTCTCGTCGAGCAGTGGAAGGTTCTTCAAGTCGCTGTCGATGCCGGCTGCGCCATCATCATGCAAGCTGCGAAGACTGGCCTGACTGGTGGCTCTTCTCCGAGTGGCTTCGACTACGACCGAGACGTGGTGATTATTAACGTCAGTCGGTTGCGCGGTCTTCATCTTCTTCAAGATGGGACGCAGGCAGTGGCTTTTCCCGGTACGACTCTCTTTGAGTTAACCCAGGAACTCAAGAAGATTGATCGTGTTCCTCATTCGGTACTTGGGTCGACAACTATTGGTGCAACTGTCATCGGTGGTGTGGCGAACAATGCGGGTGGCGCACTCTGCAAGCGGGGTTCCTCCTATACCGAGTTTGCGATCTATGCTCGAGTGAACGAGCAGGGCACGCTTGAACTGATCGATCACCTTGGCATTCAAAACCTTGGCGAGACCCCCGAAGAGATTCTTACCCGCCTTGAAGCCGGTGATTTCACCGATGCAGATCTCATCAATGATGGACGAGTTGCATCTGACAATGACTACGTCAATCGCATCCGCACTCTCGATGCGAATGTTCCGAATCGCTATAACGCTGACCCAAAACGACTCTACGAAGCCAGCGGTAGTGCGGGTAAAGTCGCGTGCTTCGCCGTGCGGGTCGATACGTTTCAGGCTCCCAAGAAGAAACAGGTGTTTATTCTTGGAACCAATGATCCTGATCACTTTGTCACGATGCGTCGTGACATTCTCACCACCTTCGAACATCTTCCTGAGATGGTTGAGTATATGAACCGGACAACATTTACTATTGCAGAGAAGTACGCGAAGGACGTGTCGCTTGCGATTAAGTATCTTGGAACTGAGCGACTACCAAAGGCCTATGCTCTGAAGGCGAAGGCAGAATATCTACTCAACAAGATTCCGTTTCTGCTGAAGTATCTACCAGATATCTTTCTGTATTACGCCAGTAAACTGTTCCCGCAGCATCTGCCCAAGCGGCTACTGGAGTACCGGGATACGTACGAGCATCTCTTAATTCTTGTCACGGCGGACGAAGCGATCGACGAGGCCAGGCGATACCTTGAGAATAATTGGGGCCGAACAGACGGAGTCGGTTTTTTTGAGTGTTCAGAACGCGAACAAGAAGCGGCACTCCTTCACCGATTTAGCGCTGCGGGGGCTGGGCTCCGGTATCAGAATCTGCACCAAAAAACCACCGAAGAGGTTCTGTCACTCGATATTGCATTGCTTAGCAATGACCCAGACTGGATCGAAGTTCTCCCTGATGAACTTACCAAGGACTTGGTGCTGGACCTGTCCTACGGACACTACCTGTGCCACGTGTTTCACAATATCTATGTGTATCGCAAGGGCACCGATATGGAACAGATAAAGACGCTTATGCTCGAGCGGCTTACGGCTCGAGGAGCCAAATTTCCCGCGGAACACAACGTTGGCCATCTGTACGAAGCCGAGCCGGTCGTCAAGGAATTTCATCGGCAACTTGACCCGAGCAACACCTTCAATCCAGGGATCGGAAAGACGGGCAAAAAACGGCTCTAATTCACCTCTTGGCCGGCCGACATGCACCTAGGCCTAGCCTGCATTCTTTTGTCCCGCTGAAGCACTATGCAGCATGGAACGGAGCTGGATGGGTTCAGCCTGCAGAACAGCAGATTCTGAGACCGTCTACCCCCTGAACCATTCTAGAACCAGTCATTTTTGCCTTTAAAAATAGGGCCTGTGAAAACTCATCCAATCCTCATATTTGCCTCACAATTGCCTCATGAAAGATGTCGACACTCCTTTCAATTGGTGGAAGGCACATTGTCTTCCGAATAGATACTTTTTACATCTTCTCACTAAGGAGTTAGACGTGCTACACACTGCTCATTCTTCTCAGCCAATTGGAAGTCGAAATCGCGGCTTTACGCTGATTGAGCTTCTTGTTGTTATTGCCATTATTGGTGTTCTTGTCGGTCTTCTTTTGCCAGCCGTTCAGCAAGCTCGTGAAGCTGCACGTAGGGCGTCGTGTTCAAACAATATGAGGCAGCATGGCCTCGCGATGCATACCTTTGAAAATGCAAACAGGTTTTTTCCAGCTGCTTGTTACACAAAAGATTCTGCTGATACGTCTGAATACCCAAAGGCTCCGAAGGCAAATCCAGCTCGTAAGGAGCATTCGTGGACAGCATATGTCCTTACGAATCTTGAGCAGGGAAATTCGCCCTATGACTTTTCAAAAAATTGGTGGGAAAATAAAGTAGCTGCAGCAGCTCAGCCAAGTGTTTTCAAATGTCCTTCAGCACCACCACCAGGGAGTCACCCTAATTCGATTACCGGAGCAGAAAGAGACAGTGACTCGATAGCACCCGGACTTGTTCCTGATGACTTTGGTCAGCGTGACTATGAAGCTTTAACTGGTGTGAAGGAATATATCGTTGCGACCAGGAATCCTTGGATCGATGATGGCGATGAATGCCGTGGTGCTCTTATTAAAGATGAGGAAACAACAGTTGCTCAAATTGCAGATGGACTGAGCAACACGCTGATGTTTGTTGAAAAGGCGAGTGCTCCAGACGTCTATGAAGGTCGAGGTAATCTTTCGCCAACGGGTGATACCAATCAAACGATCGCGGCACTCGATTCACTTGGGCCAGCTAAGTTGCATGGCATAGACCCAACCTGTGATCCTAAATGTAAGCGAAAAAATAATGACGGAAACGTTGCGTTTAACGCAACAAATGACGGTGAGGCCTACGGTTTCCATCCTGGAATTATTGTTGTGGTTAGCATGGATGGTGCAACCCATACGTTGACAGAGAATATCGACGTACGTCTTTTTGGCGCAATGATTACGCGAGGTGGTGGTGGATATACCTCCACTACTTCCGGTTTTGCAACAGAACCAATGATTGAGTGGTAGTTTTCCAAAGAGAAAACAGATTGGTTTATGGCACATAGTCACCAACCACAGTTGCTCTCAAAGGCTGCGGCCGCGCTACATTTCTGTGGCGTGGTCGTAGTTTTTTTTATTTCCTGGATGGGAAACGGGGAGGCAAAAGAGCCACTTCTTAAGAGTGCTAAATCGTTGCAGTGTCAGATTGTTGCAAGCGCAGTATTTCCTGAGATTATTCTTGCTCAAGACGATCCGTCTGTTGCGCACGATGTTCCTGTAGTGCTCGGTGGAATAAGTGACATTACTGTTGAGAAAGCGATTGATGATAGGGGGCAGTTTGTCATACGGTTGCTAACCGATAGAGGTCCCTCACGCAAGATTGAGACAGAAAATGGGAAACAAAGAGTATTCCTCAATCCCTCTTTTGTTCCAACAGTACTTGTCTTTGGGGTTTCAGGGTGTTCACTTGATGAGAGCCGTGGTGAATCAAAGAAACTCAAAATAAACCTCCAGTCTCAGTTTTCACTCCAAAGCCCTTCCGGAAAAGTGATTACCGGGCGTTCAAACGGTCTTGAAGGTGACGATAGCATTGCGAACCCTTCTGGTGAAGAATTGCTTGCTCCCGATGTCAACGGGATTGATCCGGAAGGATGCGCTCTTTTCGCTGATGGAACCTTCTGGCTATGTGAAGAATATAGACCATCAATTTTATGTTGTGAGACTGACGGTACAGTCACCAAGCGATACATTCCGGAAGATGTGAAACTTCCGTCGAGTGATATTCTGATTGTTGAAAATCTTCCGGCTCATTACGCAAAGCGCCGAGCCAATAGAGGCTTTGAATCATTGGCATTGAGTCCCGATGAATCCACAATCTGGGCTTTGATGCAGAGCCCGTTTGACAATGAAGCAGCTGAGCGTTCAGGGAACGTGCGGCTCCTCGGATGCAATTCGGAAAATGGTCAACCTACAAGTGAATACATCTATCGTCTCGGTGACCCTGCTGCCGCTGATTTTCGAACCGGAGGTGTAGTTCCTGATGATGGAAAGCTTTGTGCAATGGCCGCAATCGGCCCAAAGAAGCTTCTCATTCTCGAGCAATCAGATGATGGTGATGCGAAAATGTATCGCTGTGAATTAAATGAAGCGACTAACGTCCTCGGCGATGATAAAGATCTAGATGGTGTCCGTAATCTGTCACGGGTTGGCGTGACCCCAGTCAAGAAAACACTTGTAGCTGATCTTGCGAATCTTCTTTCTTCTTTTGCGTCTGATATTACTGATGGTCAATGGCAACCAGAACCTAATGTAAAAGTAGCAGGTTTGAAGCTCGAGGGCCTTGCTGTTCTCGACAGCAAACACATTATCGTTGCCAACGACAATGATTTTAATGTTGATAGTACGTTTGATGAGAATGAACCAGAACGACAGTCATGTGTATGGATAGTATCACTTCCACAACCTCTTTAAGGCCTATTGAGTCCGAAAGATATTCGAAAGGGAAAATTATGAAAGTCAAATTGAATGCTTTTCTGCCAATTATGCTGGTCTCTGCTGGGTGCTGCATTCTTTCAGGATGTGGGGCCTCTGGTCTTGGTGAATTACCAGAGGTTTCTCAGATGCAGGGCAAAGTCCTCCTCCCGACAGGAAAGCCTTTGACGAGTGGAAAGCTCGTGCTTCGGCCAAAGTTTCGTGGGTCCCAGGGCGCATCGTCAATGTCAACAGATATTAACAAGGACGGCACCTTTACGATTCAGTCACAAGGTGATGAAGCTGGAAAGCTAGTAGCCACTGAATACAAAGTTTTTATTAGTCTGAATGGTGATACAAAAAATCGAGGTTTAAAAAGAGTCGTGCCACAAAAGTATCAAGATGTCAGTGAAGAAGATTTCGAAACTGACCTTTTCGTAAACCTAGCTGAACAGGCTGATGGCATCGTATTGAAAATGACAAAAGGATAGATCTGGAGTCTGATTTCGCTGAATAGTTTGTCACATTCGAAAGGTGTGAGTGATTCCGTGTTTGGTCGATTGTTTTTTTTGTCTTTCGTTGTGTTGGTATGTGGACTCACGCCTTGCGAGGCAACTGCTGGAATAAGGTTACGACCCGTAGGGACCTTCCATACGGGTTTGTACGACAAGTCAGCAGCTGAAATACCGACATATTGCCAAAAGACAAAACGAGTCTTTGTTGTGAATGCTGAATCAGGTCGAGTCGATGTGCTTGAGCTTGGTGATAACGGCAGTTTGACGAAGGTCGGCTCAATCGATGCAGCAGATGATCTGGGAAACGGGATGTCGGCGGTTAACAGCGTGAGTGTTTTTGACGGAACGCTTGCGGTAGCTGTTGAGGCAGGCGTTATCACAGAAAATGGTCGGGTGGCTTTTTATGACACCGGATCGCTGCAGTTGAAAGGCTCGGTCGAAGCTGGGGCGTTGCCTGATATGGTGACGTTTACACCTGATGGTAAGTGGGTTCTTGTAGCGAATGAGGGTGAGCCAAACGAGGAGTACACCATCGATCCCGAAGGTACGGTTACGGTTGTCGATGTCCGAAATGGTTTTGACCAGCTAAAGACACGGACGGTGACATTTCGGGATTGGAATGCAGACGGAAAACACGCGAAGCAACTTCCAGAACTGAAAAAACGTGGGCTTCGTATTTTTGGAAAGGTGTCTCAATCAGGTGATCTCAAAAAGAAAACATCGGCCACGTTTGCACAAGATGTTGAGCCTGAGTGGATAGCTGTCGATCACGAAAGTTGTTTTGCATATGCCTGCCTGCAGGAAGTGAATGCAGTTGCAGAAATCGATATCGCCAAAGCAACCGTTTCTCGCATCATACCTCTGGGCTATAAAAACTTTGGTGAAACTGGCAATGGAATTGATGCAAGTGATGAAGATAACCGTATCGATATACGGCCTCGCTCAGGGCTCTTCGGTATCTTGCAGCCGGATACGATTCGAATCTATCAGCAGAATGGTAAACGTCTGCTCGTAACAGCCAATGAAGGTGACTCGCGTGTTCGTCCAACATCAGACGATGCAGTTTCAGGAGTTGAAGAAGGTGCTGTCTTTGAAGATGAGGCAAGCCTTGAAGATTGGCCTACCGCTGGGACTCAGTTTGAAAAACAGACCGCTGATACAGAACTCGGAAGGCTCAAACTTGTACGAGACCTGGTTGATGACCATCTCGATGAGAAGGGTCGGCCAACTCGGCTTTTTGCATTCGGTAGTCGATCATTTTCAATTCTCGATCTTACAACAGGCGATATTGTCTTTGATAGTGGTGATGACTTTGAACAGATTACGGCCCAGCGATACCCGGAATTTTTTAATGTCAGCAACGACTCTTTAAAAAAAGAAAAGCGAAGCCGTAGTAAAGGGCCCGAGCCGGAAGGACTTGTGCTGGGCACAGTCGGCCAGAAGACATATGCCTTTATCGGACTTGAGCGAATCGGTGGCATTATGGTCTACGACATCACGCAGCCAGTGTCATCCAGGCATGTGGGCTATTTTAATAATCGGCAGTTTGATGTGTCTGCTACCCTCGGGGATGGAACAGCAAACCCAGAAGCTGGTGACAGCGGGATCGAAGGATTGATTTTTGTGCCTGCAGAAAAATCACCGACGTCAACAAATCTTGTTATTGTTGGCAACGAAACAAGCGGGACAACAACGGTCTGGGAAGTTCTCACGAGTCAGTGAGCATGATACGTCCCATGGAGATACGTTTTCTCCCGATGCGTTGGGAATGGTCTAGCAAAACGTGCAGAAATCAGGCATTCGGAGTACGTAGTGGTACGAAATGCTGTTTTGCAAAAGAAATGACGATATAGTTAAGAACGTATCCGCCGATCGACCATTTCAGGTCCGCACCAGAATATTTGTGTACTCCTCTGGTGGCGAAGCGGTTGTTTCCATGGAGTGATCCTGTGGTTCACAGCTTTGCAGACTGGTGGTCGGTAATCACCAGTCGTTCTATCTTTGTTGGGTTTATACTTTCGCTGATTGCGTGGTCTTCGCTACCGGCAGCACCAGTGATCTCGGCCGATTCGCTTTCATTTACCCGTGACATTAAAGGTCTTCTTTCGAATCGCTGTATCCGATGCCATGGTCCAGATGCCGAGGCTCGTCAGGGTGGTGGTGAAGACGGCTTGCGGCTTGATACCTTTGCGGGTGCAACTGAAGACCTTGGTGGGTACGCAGCAATTGTGCCTGGAGAAGCTCACAAAAGTGAATTAATCATTCGGGTTTCAGAAAAGGATGCTGACCTTGTTATGCCCCCGCCCGAAGCTGGTGAGCCGCTCTCTGCTGACGAAGTGGAATTACTACAACGATGGATAAATAGTGGTGCAGAGTACGAACCACATTGGTCCTACACTCGCATCAGTCGGCCGACGATTCCAACGGTCTCTGATTCGTCGTGGCCACAAAACCCGATCGATCGATTCATTCTTGCAAAGCTTGAATCAGAAGGTCTGACGCCAAGCCAAGAGGCTGACCGAATGACACTTGCTCGCCGACTTGCTCTCGATCTAACAGGTCTTCCAGTGAGTCCGGAACAGGTCGATCAATTTGTTGCAGATGTATCCACGGATGCATCTGAAAAATTAGTTGATGCGTTGTTCTCTCATCCGGGTTACGGCGAGCATATGGCACGAGGCTGGCTTGATCTTGCACGCTACGCAGACAGTGCTGGATATGCAGATGATCCACCACGAACAATATGGCCCTATCGAGATTGGGTTATTCGTGCTTTTGACAACAATATGCCATTTGACGAGTTTACAATTACGCAACTTGCAGGTGACCTTCTGCCACATACTTCACCTGACAACAAGATTGCCACCGCGTTTCACCGAAATACGTTGACAAACAATGAGGGTGGAACAATTGATGAAGAATTTCGCTCAGTGGCAGTGGTCGATAGAGTCAACACGACGCTGAGTACATGGATGGGCACGACAATTGCGTGTGCACAATGTCATGACCACAAATACGATCCTCTTTCCCAGCAGGAATTTTTTGGTCTCTATGCAGTCTTTAACAATACTGCTGATGCGGATCGAAAAGATGAATCTCCGCTTGTTTCAATACCGTGGGAACCGTTGGATGCCAAACGCAGGCCACTGGAAAACGAGTTAGCCGCCATACTCAAGGCGGTACCCGAGATGAAGAAGATCACTCCCAAGAAGCAAGTTCAACCACAAGGAGAGCCACCAGAGTTACGACCACTTCGGAAGCATGTAGATGCACTACGAAGAAGAATTGCTGCTGTAAAAGCAGTGACAGTGCCTGTCATGGAAGAGCTTCAGGATGATAAGCGGCGGGTAACCAAATTGCAGTATCGAGGCAACTGGCAAGACCTTGGCCCAGTCATCGAAGAGCAAGTTCCTGCTGTGTTCCCACAACCGGAGCTTGCTGATGGCCAGAGAGTGAGTCGCCTCAAGCTGGCTGAATGGCTCGTTGATCGCGAAAATCCACTCACTGCTCGAGTGCTTGTGAATCGATTATGGGAGCAGGTTTTTGGTATCGGCATTGTTTCAACAAGTGAAGAGTTTGGGAGTCAGGGTGAATTGCCAAGTCATCCAGAACTACTCGATTGGCTCGCGTGTGAACTCATCGATAGTGGTTGGGATATTCAATCTATTCAGCGATTGATCGTAACAAGTGCGACATACAGGCAGTCATCCAAGCCAACTCCGAAGTTGTTAGAGCATGACCCAGAAAATCGTCTTCTTGCGTGTGGTCCTCGAGTCAGACTCTCGGCAGAGGTGATTCGTGATCAGGCACTTGCAGCTGCGGGACTTCTTTCTTCAAAAAAAGGTGGGCCGAGTGTCCATCCGCCACAGCCGGACGTTGGTTTAAAGGCAGCGTTTGGTGCTGGTATTGATTGGAAGACAAGCACCGGTGAAGACCGGTATCGACGAGCGATTTATACGACGTGGCGGCGGAGTAATCCGTATCCTTCAATGGCTACCTTTGATGCACCAAATCGTGAAGTCTGCACGATCCGTCGTCCTCGAACGAACACACCACTTCAAGCACTCGTCACACTCAATGATCCTGTTTTTGTTGAAGCTGCGCAGGCACTTGCACGGCGTATGGTGTGTGAGAGCGGGCCACATTCAGCCGATCGAGTAACTCGAGGCTTTCGCCTCGTGCTGACGAGAGAGCCACGCCCAAATGAAGTAGAATGTTTAGTCAAGCTCTATGAAGAGACACGAACTAATTTTCTCGTGCAACCCAATGCTGCACTGGCAATGGCGACGAAACCAAGAGGGCCGTTACCAGATAAAATATTGAAACAATTTGATGGAGCTACCGATGAAGCCCATGCTTCTCTCGCCGCCTGGACGGTTGTAGGGAATGTTATCTTGAACCTTGACGAGACATTTATGTGTCCTTAGGAAGACAGAAATGGATCCAATCGCTGAATACAAACTATTGAGTACCCGTCGTCATCTGCTTGGCAGTATGGCTGGTGGTATCGGTGCAGCAGCCCTCACAGATCTGTTAGGGAGTGGTGCCACTGCAGCATCACCGATACCCTCGGCTTCCGATCCACTTGCCATTCGTCCACCTCACTTTGCACCCCGTGCGAAGCGGATGATTGTGATTCATCTTACGGGCTCTCCACCACATCTTGATATGTATGACCACAAGCCGGAATTGGTCCAAAGAGATGGTGAGGAATGCCCAGCTGACACCATTGCAGGCAAGAAGTTTGCCTTCACAAGTGGGACACCAAAATTGCTAGGGACACGCAGGAAGTGGAAACGCTGTGGTGATAGTGGCATGGAACTCTCAGATGCGATTCCAAACCTCCACCGTGTGGCAGACAAGCTGTGCCTGGTGAAGAGTATGCACACAGATCAGTTCAACCATGCACCTGCTGAATTAATGGTCTATACAGGAAGTCCACGCGCTGGCCGCCCGAGCCTTGGGAGCTGGGTGACGTATGGTCTCGGTACAGAAAATGCGAATTTACCTGGCTTTGTAGTTTTGATTTCATCAGGTGTTCAGCCCAATGGTGGGACAAGTAGCTTCGGGTCGGGTTTTCTGCCGAGTGTGTACCAGGGAGTTCAGTGTCGTTCAAAAGGTGACCCGGTGCTTTACGTGTCGAACCCAGATGGCATGGATCGACAGCTGCGTCGAAAAAGCCTCGATGCTCTGAATGAGTTGAATCAGATGCAAGCGGAGGAACTCGGTAATCCAGAGACAGTGACTCGAATAGCGCAATATGAATTGGCATATCGCATGCAATCAAGCGTGCCAGCTGTCATGAATATTTCACAGGAACCCAAACATGTTATCGAAGCGTATGGAGCCAAGCCTGGCGAATCGAGCCTGGCCAATAATTGTCTGCTTGCCCGCCGACTGGTCGAGGAGGGTGTGCGATTTGTACATTTGTTTGATTGGGGATGGGACTTTCACGGAACAAAGCCGGAGCAAGATATTCGGGATGGATTAACAAAAAAAGGCGCAACCTTTGATAAGCCAGCTGCAGCTCTTATTGAAGATTTAGAGCAAAGAGGTTTATTAGAAGACACACTTGTCCTCTGTACCGGGGAGTTTGGCCGAACACCGTTCCGTGAAGGCCGAACATCAAAAGGTGGAGTGCTCGGCCGTGATCACTACCCAGATTGTTATTCAATTTGGATGGCAGGTGGTGGTGTCAAAGGAGGACTAACGTATGGAGCGAGTGATGATCTTGGCTTCCAGGTCGCCGAGAACCCGGTGCACATTCATGATCTGCAGGCGACTCTTCTCTATCAGCTTGGATTCGACCATACGAAACTGACTCATCGATTTCAGGGCCGTGATTTCCGCCTTACAGATGTGCATGGCACGGTTGTTCACGACCTGCTGACATAATAAAGTCAGGCTATCGAACTTACTTTCTCAAAAAAGACAGTCACATTGAGAAGTTTGAATACAATAGCTTTGGGTAAATGTGTCTTTATCTGGTCTGAAGGTACACGACTACATTCGTAAACCCGAAGTGCATTGATAAGCACAAAAGTTTTTATCGTATGCAACCCAAAGAAGACAACGTTCGAAGTGTGTCAGGCATGATCAACATGCCTTGCTAGAACACAAAAAATAGGAGTGTGGATGTCTGCTATGACAATTGTCTGGTTTCGCCATGATCTTCGGTTGGATGATAATCCAGCATTCCTCGAAGCGACCCGCCGTGGTAGTGTTCTCCCAGTTTTTATCTGGGCCCCTGAGGAAGAAGCTCCATGGGAACCAGGATCGGCTTCTCGTTGGTGGTTGCATCAATCGCTCGAGAGTCTTTCTGAGAAATTGCAAAAAACTGGTTGTCCACTTGTGATTCGTCGCGGCCCTACGCTCAAGGCACTGCAGCAGGTTGCACGAGAGGTTCATGCAACCGATATTGTCTGGAACCGCCGATACGAGCCAGCCGTCGTGAAACGCGACAC
>Ga0315315_10001720_pt1 | contig 20121 bp, 25 predicted proteins | sample M140m3416metaG_FD_203699 | JGI IMG/M metagenome (GOLD analysis project Ga0315315, IMG submission 203699) | Ammonia-oxidizing marine archaeal communities from Monterey Bay, California, United States - M1 40m 3416 | ecosystem: Environmental > Aquatic > Marine > Intertidal zone | place: USA...
GTTTTTTAGATAATAGGATTATTGAATCTTTCGAACAAACACAAAATAACAATTTCATTCAAATCAAAAGTTCAGAAACTTCAAATAATAATACTGATAATACGTTAGCAAAACAAATAGAAAAAATACAAGATTCTATAAGAATTTCGATGATTAAAGAATGTGATACCTCTCTGGAAGAAGCACACGAATTAACTAATGTTGTATTAGATGATAATAATCCAAATCCAAATGTTGAAATATCTTCAACTTTTATTAATGTAGGTAATACAAATAATGATCCAAATTTTGAAAAAAAAATATATTATGAAAGATCAATATCTGCATTTGGTATAATTGATGATGTACGTAAATCTTGTCTTTTGGAAAAGATGATGAAATTTAATAAAGAATTAAAATGTTTTGATGAAAATGGATTTTCTTGTAAAGAAAAAGAATGTAAAGCAGCTGGATATACGTCATGTATAAATAAAAAAGAAGAAGAGAAAAAAGCAGATGATAAAAAAAAACTAAAAGAAGAGGAAAAAAAAGAGGAAAAAAAAGAACCGGAATTAATGGATAAAATTAAAGCATCAGGTATATCTAATAATTTAATAATAATTATAGGACTATTAGTATTACTTTACCTTCTTTTTAATAAAAATAATTAGGAGTAACATATTCTATTTCTGAATATAAATTATTTAATTTGATTAATAAATCTTCAGATAACGGCTTACAATTATCTAATGTTTCCAAGTTCTCTTTTAATTGATTTAAATTGCTTGCACCTAATATTATTGCATCATTTTCATAAAGACAAGAATGATATTTCATCCAACTCCATGTCATTTGATATAAATTAGTTTCTTTACTTAATTCATTTATAACATTTATTATTTCTTTTTTCCAAAATATGTTTTGGTAAATTGAATTATTACTAAATCTTGAACTGAATTTATTTGGATCAGATAAATCATATTTTCCAGTTAATAATCCTCCAGCTAAGGGATTATATGCATAAAATTCAATATTGTTTAGTTTTAATAATGGTCTAATTTCATTAACTTTTCTACATAATGGATTTAACATTCCTTGATATATGCTTGGTTTAATAAAGCCATATTCATTACATATATTTAATATTTCCTCCACTTGATCTTTAGAGAAATTAGATATTCCTAATTTATTAAATTTATCTTTTCTATAAAGTTCATCACAAGTTTCTAATGTTTCAAATATACTAGTTTCATGATCAGGACAATGTAGATAAAATATATTACATTTATCAATACCTAAATCATTTAATGAATTATTTAATTGATTAGTCAAATTAGTTTCGTTTAACTGACCTAACTTTCCTGATTCAAAGTTATTTTGATACCATGGATTTGCTTTTGTATCTATGGGTATATCATATAAATTAAGTTTACCTAATAATTCTTCATTATTATAGTATCTAGCAGTATCAATTTGTGGATAATTAACAGAATCTTTATAATAATTTATAATATCTTGAATATCTGTATTATTCAAATTACTAGATTTATTTTGTAGAGTAAATGACATTGATCCTAAAATGTATTTCATATTATATAAAAATTGAAAAAAATTTTTAATATTAAGATTAATTATATTATTAAATTATTTGGCTTTTAAATAAAAAATGCAAAAAACAATATTTTTAGTTCTATTCAGTATTATAGTAGGTGTATCATCTACTTGTACTGATAATTCATGCAATGTGTGTGGAAATAAAATAAAAGTATTGGATCCTTCACTTAATATGGGAAAAATCTCATGTACAGATCATGGCAAATATTCCAAGGGATGTAAATATATTCATGAAATTAAACCAATCTGTACGCTAACACCTCTCGAAGAGCAGAATGTAGGTAATTGTTATCATTACAATTGTCGTTGGAATTCAAAAGATAGCTTCAAAATTAAGATGCATGTAAAAGATCCATACGATACAATATATATTGATTTGTATCCAACATCTGACTTATCCCCTGCTGCTACAATGATCATATTGTGTATTATGCTAATATTATGGTTTTGTATGTTGTCATCGCAGTCAGCGGATGCTTTTGTAGCAGGATACACCGGTGGTGTATTCTCGTCATGGGGCTCAAGCGGAGGAGGTTCTGGATCATCATCTGGCATATGTTAAAATTGAAAAATTAAATTTTGGTATTAATTTATAAATATTATAACTTTTATTAAGTAATAATATTAAAATGACGATTATCGCACCAAGTACTCAAACGACGTTGCCACTGCCTCCAGATATATATATACTTCCAGACTATAAATTTTCAAATGAAAATGCAAAACAACTATATTACCATATTCGAACAATTGGAACTAAAGTATATGATATGAATCATAACTATTTAGGTTCTCATACTGGATATGCATCAATTGCACATGATGGAATAAGCACTGGAAATATTTGTATTAAAAATAATGGAAATGAATTCTGGATTTCAGGAATGGCAGTTCATATAGATAATGTTGGATTATTTCTTGTTTAGTTTACAATTTTATATATTTAAAAATACTTAAAGATTACTTATTATTTATAAGTACCTCTTGATAGCTCAGTTGGTAGAGCAGTGGACTGTAAATCCATTGGCCGGGTGTTCGAGTCACCCTCGAGAGAAATGGTCTTATAGTGTAGTTGGTTAACACTTGAGGTTTTGATTCTCACGCCCCAGGTTCGATTCCTGGTAAGACCTAAAAAAATTATTTTATTGAAATAATTTTTTTTTATTAGAATATTTACTAACTTATTTAAAATAAATAAAAATTGATATTTATATGTATTATTAGTAGAAAATATCATATATATATAAATAATGAGTAAAAGGAAACATTGTGAAACTGAATTATCTTCTCTTGGAGAACCAAAAAAGATTGTATTACTAGGCGATGGTTGTATTGGAAAATCTACTTTATTTGATAAATTAAATAAATTAAATGATACAGAATATAAATTTCCTAAAAAATACAAGGCGACAGATAACTTTGATTTTAATAGAATTTCAGTAAATACAACTTGTGGTATAGCAACAATTGATATTTGGGATACAGCCGGTCAAGAAAATAGAGGTGGTAAAATGCGTGATGCTTATCTTAAAGGAGCAGATGGTGTATTACTTCTATACGATGTAACAGAACAAAAAACAAAAGATAATATTGCTAAATGGCTAAGGCAAATTAATGAAGTTTGTCCTAATATTCCAGTTGCAGTATTAGGAAATAAATCTGATAAATTCAATAGTCTACAACAAAGTGAACTTGTAAAAATTCGTGATTGTAATCTTCAAAGAGATTATGGTTATAGTAAAATTAAAAATTTTATGATTTCAATTAAAGAAGATACACATCTTGAATTTTCTTCATCATATTGGTCTTCATCTACATCAGTAACAGAAAAAGAAGGTTGTTTAATTGGTTTAGAATATTTACTTAATAATCTATATAATACTGCAGTTTATATTAATTATTAAAAAATTGAATCTTAATATTTATAGGTTCTTATTTCATATATAATATAAAAAATGAGTACTCAATATATTATTAAATTTAGTAGAAATGATTCTGATCCACTTCTAGATGGATTTGTTGAACTTTCAAAAGAAACCTACAATAACATTCCATCAATTACTGTTCGTTCACACAAGAATGTAGTTGATGATGATAATGTCACTTGGTTTCATAAACTTATTACGAATAACTTTGCACAAGTAAATTTTGATGAAGTGAAACATGAATGCATCTTATCATACAAGGAAGGATTTAGTAGATCACTTGATGTTAAGTCAACAATTCTTTTTGATAAGAGTAGTTCAAGCGCTTATTCTGCATTTCAAAAGGAGTTAAGTGCGATGCTAAATTCACGGTGTGAATCTGAATATTATGCAAACGGTAAACTACTATATACTGGGGAAGTGCTTTACAAAGATAATGAAGATGGTACTAAAGCTAGAGTTCCTAATGGAGATGGAACATTATATCATAATACCCTATCTCAATCAGTAAAGTATTCTGGTGAATTTGAAGACGGTAAATTTGATGGAGCAGGTGCATTTTATAGTAAAGATGGTAATCTAAAAATTACAGCTAATAACATTTCTAATGGAATTCCAACACAAAAAGGAAAGCTGTATATTAACTTTAAAAATGCAAATGATGTAATTGATCTAAACTTTAGAGAAGTTATGGAGCGACTCAAATTAGATACAAAGGATAGTCAAAGGAACTTTGTATTAAGTGATACATTTGTAAATAAAGTTACATCGGCTTATTGGCATCATCCTGATATGGATATGAGTCAATTAGAATTTGTAAATATGAAAGTTAAAGACCAACAATTAGAACTATGGAATGAAATTAAATCTTTAAAGGAAGAAGTTCAAAAGAATCGTGAATTAGTAACTAAGACTTCAAATGAAAGTCAAATGTTTTTTGCTAAAACATTATTTTTAATGTTTGGACTAAATATTGTATTAAGTTTTATGACAGCGGGACAAGTTTGTTTTGCTTAATTTATTGACTAGTTTTAATTTATTATATTTTTTATTTATATGCGTTTAATTATTGTTAGACATGGTCAAAGTGAATGGAATAAATTAAACTTATTTACAGGATTTAAAAATGTAGATTTAACAGAACATGGAATTCAAGAAGCTAAAAATGCAGGAAAAAATATAGAAACAAATATTGATATTGCATTTACCAGTAAGTTAGATAGAGCTAGAAATACATGTAAAATTATAAAAAATGAATTAGATCAGGATTTTGAAGTCATTGAAAATGAAGCATTAAATGAGAGAGATTATGGTGATTTAACAGGACAAAATAAAGCTGCTTTAGCTAAAAAATTTGGAGAGGAACAAGTTTATTTATGGAGAAGAAGTGTTAGTGTTAGACCTCCAAATGGGGAAAATTTATTAGATGTAATTGAAAGAGTATCATTATATTTTAATAGTGAAATTAGACAACATTTAGAAAATAAAAATGTTTTAATTGTAGCACATGGTAATTCTATTAGAGCATTATTATGTATTTTAGGAGTATTCTCAATTGATGAAATTAATAGATTTGAAATTCCTACTGCAAAACCAATGTTTCTACAAGTTAAATCTCCTAAAGATTTCTTTTTTAAAAATGACTACATATTCGTGCCAAGACAAATTTTAGATAGTAGAGGAAATCCAACTATTGAGGTAGAAATGTATTTAGGAGATGATTTATTAGGAACTGGAACAGCACCATCTGGTGCATCAACTGGATCCAATGAAGCAGTTGAATTAAGAGATAATAACAGTAGTTTTATGGGTAAAAGTGTTTATGATGCGTTATTAAATATTTTAATGATGAATATGAAAATGTATTTAGATTATGATACATTATGTGATATAAAAAAATGTGATAATCAAATGATATTAATTGATGGAACAGAATTAAAAAAGAATTTTGGTGGAAATGTTACTACAGCATTATCTTTCTTATTTGCAGATGTTGGAGCTAATTTAATGAAAAAACAACTATTTGAATACTTAAAATATTCATTTGAATATAATCATGCTTATAGAATGCCTATTCCTATGGTAAATATATTAAATGGAGGTAAGCACGCAGGTGGTAATTTAAAAATTCAAGAATTTATGATTATGCCAACAGATAAAATTTCATTTATGAGAAGAACAGAATATGTTTTTATAGTTTATAACAATTTAAAAAAAATTTTAAAGGAAACATATGGTCCAAGTTCAATTAATTTAGGAGATGAAGGAGGGTTTGCTCCTAATTTAAATACTGCTGACGAAGCATTAGATATGATAGAAAAAGCAGTAGAAATGAGTAATTTAAAAATGGGAGAAGATATATTTTTAGCATTAGATTGTGCAGCTAGTGAATATTATGATAATGAAAGTAAATTATATGAAATAGAAGTAGATAAATTTATTACATCTCATGAATTAGTTGAATATTATTTAGAATTAATAAGCAGACATCCTGGAATTAGAAGTATTGAAGATCCATTTGATGAAAAAGATTATGAGGCATGGAAAAAATTTACTTCAATATGTGATAATAAAATAATGGTGGTAGGAGATGACTTATTTACAACTAACCCTAATTTAGTAAAAAAAGGTATGGCTGAAGGATGGGCAAATAGTTTATTATTAAAAGTAAATCAAATAGGAACAATTACTGAAGCAGTTGAAGCAGCGAAATTAATGCAAGAGAAGGGCTGTGAAGTTATTGTATCTCACAGATCTGGTGAAACAAATAATAGTTTAATATCTGACTTAGCAGTTGGAATAAATGCTAAATATATTAAACTAGGTGCTCCTGCTAGAGGTGAAAGAGTTGCCAAATATAATAGATTAATTAAAATAGAAGAATTTATATAATTTAATATTAAAATTTTAATATTAGTTTATATAGGATATATGGGAGCATATGGTTGTATTATTTAAAATCTGATAATGATAATTTATTTATTTTACTTAAAAACTCAAATTGCTCATTTGTAACTTTTAAAATATTTAATGGTTGATCTTCTAAATTAATTTTATTAAAAAAATCATATATGTAATCACCGATATGAACATATTCAATTGATTTAGATGATAAATTTAATTTTAGTTCTAATTCTAAATTTTCAATAATAAAAAAATTATCATTACTATCTATTATTTTTAATTTTGTTGCCATTATTATAATATAATATAAAAAAATTTTTATTATATTAAATAAATTGAAACAATTATTTAATGGAATGTTCCCATAAATATCATGAATGTTGTATTTCACAATGGAAAAAGATTGTCCATTATGTAGAGCAAAATTAAAATGTATAAATAATTTCATATATAGCAAACAAAAATATTTTAAAAATGGGTTCATGGTCTAGTGGTATGATTATCGCTTTGGGTGCGAGAGGTCGATTTCCCCTGGACCCCAACTTTTGTTGTACACTGAGAGCTTTAAAAATTGAAATTATAAATATTAAATTTTTTATTATAATATTTATAAAAATGATTAAAAGATATTTAAGTGAAGAGGAACTTAAAATTTGGAATAATCAAAATATTTCAAATGAAATAGAAGATTCTAATATTAAAGCTGAATGTATAATTTGGGATGACATTGAAGACATGTATAAATATAAAAATATATCTGATTTAGAAGGTTATATGAAAGTAAAAAAAATTAATAGTTATAATTTTGGAGATTTGGTTTCATTTAGTACATATCGTGATACAGGAACAATGTTTATAGGTAAAAATGGTAATTTAATAAATAAAAAAGACTACACTAATGCTGGATATTTAACTATTCCTTATGAAATTACACAATATTTAAAAAATGCTACACATAAATATAAAGATATTGAATATAATTATATTGATTTAAGACATGATGATGTTTTATTAGAAACAAAAATTGGTAAAAACTTAAATTCTGAATTCAAATATTTTTATGATCCTTATGAGGACAAAATATGGGTAGATTATCCTAACAAGTCACAAGGTGAATTTGATTTAAATTCTACAAATAAGCAAGATATTGAATCATTTTATGAAGGTTCAAAAAAAGAACAGTCGAAAGTTAAACTTTTTTTTGAGCTAAAAAATAATGATTATATTAAATTTAAAGATAAATATGGGAGCACATCTGAATTACCAAAAATTCCTAAAACTTGGCAGGTATATTGTGAAGGTGGTGGTGGTGGTTCTAACCATACATACTCAAGTATTTATTTTAATGGACCAACTGAAACATTAGCTGAAGTAATAGAAAAAATAAATACATTTTATGAAGGATTTAACTATAAAATTACTGTATAGTTTATATATTAATCAAATTGTGTTAATAAATATGTTATATCAGAACCTAATGCCATACTAACAACTTTACCGATATATGGAGAAGTATCAATTACAGCCGGTTCCCAACAATAATCGTCATTATCGTCTTCATCGTCATTGTCATTATCTGTATCATCATCTGCATAATCATTATTTCCTAATTTATTTTTGGAATTATCACCCCATACATATAAAATACCATTTTTAGTTATAGCAGCGGAATGTTCGCCACCGCATTCTATTTTATTTATATTTATACCACATAATGAATCAATTCTTGTAAATTCTGAAATATATGGAAATCCGTTTGTATTTTTTTGACATTGATTTGGATCAATTCCTAACTGTCCTTTAACATTACGTCCACACATATATACATCATGATTATTAGTAATAACAGCAGAATGTCCCCATCCACAAGAAATATCAATAATTATTTTATTATTAAATAATTTAATTAAACTTGGAATTGGATTAATATGATCTCCTGCATCAATAATTATAGAACCAGAAGTATTTCCTAATCCCAATTGTCCAACTCTATTATGTCCCCATGCAAACAAATTACCTGCTATATTTAATGCCAAAGTATGATAACCTCCAGGACCAATTGATATTTTATTAAAAAACATACCATTAAAAAAACGATTTTTTGTTAAAAATAATTTATTTTCTTCGAGTCCATCACCATTATATTTATAATCACCACATGAATATAATTCATTATTTTCAGAAATCGCACATTGATGAACAGAACCAGATTCTACAACTTTAAATTTGACATCAGCTTCTAATTTTATTGGTAAATTAGTATTTTCTTCATTACCAGTACCTAAACGACCATTTTCTCCTGCACCCCATGAATATATATCACCATCGACTGATATTGCCGAAGTAAATGCATATCCAGATGATATATATTTACATTGTGGTATATTCTCAACTTTTTTAAACTCGTCAATATGATTTTTATTACCATGTCCTAATTGTCCAAAACTTCCACGTCCACATGTATAAATATCACCATTTGATGTTAAAATAACACATGTTTTTCCTCCGCATTCAACATTAGTAATATGAATATCATTTAAAAAATTACTGTTATTAATAATTCTATTTTTTGAAAACTCTTCACTATTTAACTGTCCAAACTTTTGTAAAAAACCATATTCTGTACTATCTGAATAACTGTAAATACTTTCTAATTTACTAGCTTTATTAAGTTGCTTTAATATTTGTCCAAATATTGAAGCAACTTTTTTTGTCCAAACTTTTCTTTGTTTATCATTAAGTTTTATTCTAATATCTTTCACAAAATCAATAATTTGCTTTTTTTTAATTTCTAACAAAAAACCTTTTTTATTTAGTTCATTAGAAATAATCGTTAGAACTTGAATAAATTGTGTTTCATCCGCCGAAGCTGATAATTGATCAAATAATTCTCTTTTAATATTCATGTTATTAATTAAGTTAGTAATATAATATATGGTTCTAATAAAATTTTCAATTTTTATTAAAATTGAAAATTCTGATTTTTAAATTCTATTAATTTATAATTATAAATTAATGGAATTCAATAAAGAGAATTGTGATAAACTTATCAGCTTATTAAGTAAAGATAAGGAAAATGATAAAAATTTTGATATGTTTATGGACTTGCTAAAATCTTATTTAGAAATGTATGACCATTTAAAAGAAATTAATGTTCTACCAGACTCATTTAAAACAGATACAAAAGTGATGTTTGAACTAATAAAAATTTTTTATTGTGATGAAGAGATAATTCGTGAAATTAGTAACAAAGACGATTCTCATTTTAATGAATATGAAATGCATGAATATCTTGAATTTGTAAATAATGTAAATTATGTTTGTGAAAACATAGATACATTTGATTCTAATGATAACATTATAAGTGAGAAGTTAAAAAATGTTACAATATTTTTTAGTAAGAAACAAGAAGATATGAAAAAATTAAATGATGCAATGGCTAATTTAGGAAATACATTAGATGAAGTTTATAAAACATTAGAAAAAATTAATAATTAATAATTAAATTTTAATTTATAAAAAATTATAATTTATTCTATATATGAATAATTTACCAGAAGTTTTAGAAAATGAAATATTTTTATATTTAGACCCATGTAAAAGTAATGATGTTAGTGAATATCAGTTAGTATCAAAATCCTGGAATAAAAAATTTGATAATAAATGTTATAAAATAAAAGTTTTTAATCGTATCATATGTGGTCATCATAATGAAAAAATAATAAATATGATAAGAAATAGTTTGTTTTATACTTATTAGAAATACTCATCTTTAATCATATCTATTGTAATATTTCTCCACGCACATTTAGACCATGATGATATAATTTTAGGGATTGTATTAACAACGTATATTCCAAATGCATCATGTTTAGATAAATATGGATAAAAATTTTGCATATCAGACCATGCAGTATCTTCAAAATATTGTAACATTAATTGACGAACAATATTATGAGGTATATGTACTGACTCTCTCCAAATAGTTTTATTTTTTTGTTTAAATATAATCATCTCTGAAATTTCAATTCCACATGTTGGTTTATATGTAGAATCAATAGAATTATTATTATTATTTTTAGGAATTGAAATATTATATCCAGAAGCTAAGAATCTAGCTAACACAGGATTTCCTTGATAAGTTCCTATTTGCGTGTTTAATTGAGGGCATTGAATAATTTTTGCCATAATTATTTTTTGTATTATATAATATTAAATAAATAACATAATTTATTCAATTTTTAAAAATGAATTACATAACATTTAAATTTCAGTTATTAAATAGCAGATAAATTGAAAATACAGTATTTTTTTTATAATTAATTAAAAATTATAAAAATGAGTAGTAAAGTCAAAGAATACATAACTTATACTATATCAGGAATTTTACTAATATGCTATTTATCATTACTAATATTTGGTTTAGTGTGTTTAGTGAATAATTTTAATGAATTTAGTAATTTAAAAACAATTTGGTACTATTGTTTAGTAAATGTACTAACTTTTTTAGTAATACCAATAAAATTTAGTATTTTATCCTTTATGATTAAAGAATGTTTTTCAATAGTTTTTATTTTAAATACAAGTGTATTAATTTGGGGATATTATGAATTATTTGTATTTAATTCTAAAATAGATTCAAATATATCTATATTTACACTAATAACATTTATAATATATAGTATATTTGAAGTAATATTTCTAATATACTTATTCTTACATTGTTATGCTAGATTATGCTTAATAAAAACTCCATGCTGTTGTTTATTTAATAATTGTAGAGAAAATGATGATGCATTAGATGATATTGAATCACAAAACTTGAGAGATAATTAATAAAAATTTAAAAAGATAAAATAAAGGTGGAATTTCTAGTTTTTATTTAAAAAAATTTATATATTTATTTATATATAAATTAATGCCTGAAAGAACACTAACAATTATTGATAATTTTTATAGCAATCCTCAAGAAGTAAGAGATTACGCCCTTTCACTAGATTATTCTGTAAAAGGTAATTATCCAGGGTATAGAACAAAAAATTTCCTTAATACACCTGAATCTGAAAATACTAAAAAAAGATTTGAAAAAATTCTTAATATAAATATATATAATTGGTTAAACAGTAATTACGATGAGAGTTATAATACATCATTTCAACTATCTTTTGATAGTGATAAAACATGGATACATAGAGATTCTCCTGAATACGCGGGAGTATTATATCTTACACCAAATGCTCCATGTTCAGGAGGAACCTCTTTATATCGTCATATTGAAACTAATACTAAGATAATAAATCCTAATTCTAAAAATCCCGAAGATAAAAAAATACTTGAATTACTTAATAGAGATAGTAATGATCTTACTAAATGGGAAAGAACAGATTATGCTGCTAATTATTTTAATAGATTAATGTTATTTAAAGGGTGGAATAATCATAGAAGTCATTTTCATTTTGGTAAAAGTAAAGAACCTGAGACAGGTAGGTTATTTCAAGTCTTTTTCTTTGATGGTAAACCTAAAAATTAATATTTTCTATATTATCATATGATAGATATCCTTTTATTTTGCCAGATTTAATAGTGATACTACATCCTTCACTATTTTTAAGATTGTAAATTTGTAGAGAAAATGATGTTATATTAGATGATATCGAATCACAGAACTTGAGATATGATTAATAAAAATTGAAATTAATATTTTAAATATATGATTAAACTAATCTTAAAAATGGATACATTATTTAGTAAGCAAATTCATGTTGTAAATGGAAGTGATAAAATTACAATTGAAGTTGACGAAAATACTACATTTATCTCCTTAATAGATCAATTTAATATCAAAAATATTATTTCCATTTATGTCTATAACACGGCATCAAATTATAAGATCATTTATCCAGGTTATTTCCATATTAAATTAAAAGATTATAATATTCAAAAAGATTATATTATTAAATTTATTAGAAATAAAGTAGTAATAAAGAAAATGCAAATTTTTATTAAAAATGAATTATCAAATACAACGATAACTTTATCTGTTTACCCTAATACATTAATTGAAGATATAAAAAATGAAATATTTAATTATGAAGGGATTCCAGTTGATAAACAAAATTTATATTATGGAGTTCATAGACTAGATAATAGAAGAAGTTTAGCAGATTATAATATTAGTAAAGAATCTACAATAAGAATTACAGGTAGATTATTATCATGTAATGTAAATGATATACCTAAAATTCATCATAGTTGATAAGTAATTCTTCACCTTTCTTAATTTTTCTTAATGTTTTAAATACTATCATAGTGCATCCTTTATTATATTCAAATCCAACGTTTGGTTTTTTTGAAGTATTCATATAAAAACTGATATCATTCGAATTTAATCCTCTATAAGGTATTCCATAAATACCATCTTCTTTATGATAAAAATCATTAACTAACTTTCTAACTTCAGGATGTAATTTTTTTACTTCATCTTCTGAAATATTAATTATTTTTTGTTTTATACACTGATTTCCAGTAAGTTTAAAAGGATATGTATCCTTTGGAATATCTCTAATAGCAAATACACCTACACCATGTTTTTTTGATGGTTTAATTCTACAATAGATATCTTGATTTAAATTTTTTAGTAGAGCTTTTTTCATTTATATATATATGGATGAAAAATATTATCTAAAATATATAAAATATAAATTAAAATATTTAGAATTAAAAAATAACAAAATAGTAAAAATTAAAAGGAAACAAAAAAGAAAAATTTATTCAAATGTGAAAAAAAGTGATTTAGATAAATTAATTTTTACAGAAGAAAGTTTATATTCTGTATCAAAAATTAAAGGATCTAAATTTTTAATTGATGTAATAAGACAATATTTTAGTGAACCAAATAAAATTATTTTGACTGATGCAACAGCAAATGTAGGTTCAGATTCTATAAATTTATCTTATCATTTAAAAAAAGTATATGCTATTGAAATAGATGAAATAAATTATAAGGCGTTACTCAATAATATTAATATTTTAAAAGTTAGAAATATCGAAGTATTTAATTCAGATTCTAATAAAATTATATCAACATTAAAACAAGATATAATTTATGTAGATGCTCCCTGGGGAGGACGTGAATATAAAACTAAAAAAAAATTAGATTTATATTTAGGTGATATAAATATATCACAATTTTACTTAAAAAATCGAGATTATGCAAAATTATTTATATTTAAAGTACCTTATAATTATAATTTGGAATTGATGCAAAAAGTTGCTAAAGTAGATGTTCATAAATTTATGAAACATGGTAAGTTATCTTATTTAATATTAGTTATTAATAATATAAATTAAACAAGATTATCTAAATAATCTATTGGATCTGTAAACTTTTTTTCATTTTCTTTACTTAATAAAATATCTATTTTTTTTATAGTTTCAAGAAAGTTATTGGCATCATCAACATTATATGCACCATTTTTTAATCCTTTATTAAAAATTTCTTTTAATAAATTAATTAATTCTTTATAACTAGTCATGATATATATAAATTATATTTTATATTTTAATATAAAGATCTTGATTTATATAATTATTTTCAATAGAGCTTTTGTTATTATAAAAATTTTTTAAGTTTACTATATTTAATTTCCATTTCTTGATCATAACTTTTTTTTCTATTTCAGAATAAATATTTGTAATATTAGTTTTATTCATAATATCAGATACATAGTAAACATTCATATTATTGTAAAAGTATAATTTTGTTTTAGGGTTATTAATAATAAAATTATGAAAATTACCTAAATCAAATGGATTTTTATTCATAACAATACAAAATATTCTTTCTATTAATTCTAAATCTTGTGAATGACGTTCATTTGCATATAGACTATATTTTTCTAATAATTTCTTATTTATAATTGATGTTACAATCCCTAACTTAAATTTATATTCAAATAATTTTGTATTTTTACCTTTTCTATCAATTTCAATAAATTTATTTAAATTATAAATATTAGGATGAATATTATTAAATCTATAAATATTACAAAATGATATTAGAACTTTATTTTGATAAATATCTAACATTTGTGTTTTTATTCTATTAAAAAATGAATAATCATCTGGATCTTGAAAAGCAATATATGTTCCTTTACTCTTACTAATTCCTAAATTTCTGCAATAATAACATCCTAAATTTTCAGGTGTATTATATATAGATATATTTTGAAATTTATTATTTTGAATGAATTTATTTAAAATTTCAATAGATGAATCTGTGGAACAATCATTTACTATAATTACTTCTATATTTTGATACGTTTGATATAGTAATGATTTTATACATTTTACAATCGTTTTCTCTTTATTAAATAAAGGAACAATTATTGATACCAAATTTTGACTAATAAAATTATTAAATGTCATTTAAAATAAGTAACATTTTTATTATATACTAACCTAAATTTAGTAAATGAATTTCATTTCCATTAACACTTGATAATAAGTCTTGTTTATTTTCATTAATAAAATTCTTAAAATATTTATTAAAACTAGTATATGAATAAATTGGAGTTATTTTTTTATTTTTATATCTAAAAATTAACTTTCCATGAATTAAATTTTGTAAAACTTGATTATTTGAAATATTTTTATCTGTAATTGTAATATTAGTTAAATTAATTATATTTTTATTAATGAAAATAATATTATTTTTATCAACTAATGTAAAATATTCTTTTACAACATTAAAAATATTTGTAGTATTATTATAATTAGTTAACAGATTTAACATACTTTTCTGCTTAATTACTTTAACACTTATTTTATTTAAAATAGTTCGTAGAACACTAGTAAAAATTAATTGTTCTTTTAATATATCAGTTTTTGGAATTATAAATCCAAATTTACCATATGTAACTGAATCTAATATTGGATTAATTAAATATTTTCTAGTAATATCTCCCAACTCATCACTTTCTTTACCAATTTTTACTAAACTTTTCATAAAACTATCTGAATAACAATCTTCACACTTTGGGAATATTTGTCTTCGCATTTTACCTCTGCAACTCCAGTCAGGTGTTGTATCTAAAAAATACGGAACTTGATATTTTTCAGACATATCGTAAATAACTTTTTTACGAAATTCAAGCATTGGTCTGAATACTACAACATCTAAAATATTATTTATCTCCTTAAATACACTTAAATCTGTAATTGATTTTTTCCCTCTCATAATATTATTAAATACATTTTCACTTAGATCATCTTTATGATGTGCTAAAAATACACCTTGACAATCAAATTTTTTAATTAAATCAGCGTAATATTTATATCTTAATTTTCGAGTTTCTTCTTCATAATCATTTCTATTACCTTCTCCTCTTTTAATATGTTCTATATTCATTACATCTAAATGAATATTTTCTAATTGACACCAATCAATTAGAAAGTTTCTTTCTTCAACACTTTCTTCACGATTATTATAATTAATATGGCAGCAATACAAGTTGATATCAATATTTAAATTTTTAATAATAACTGCTAAAACCATAGAGTCAACACCGCCGCTCAGAGATAACAATATATTAGATATGTTATTATCTTGAATAAATTTTTTAATAGATTTACTTAATGACTTTTCATTTATATCACTTCGATCAATATCATTAGGTAAGAATTCTAAAATCGTTTCATAATTTGAATAGTTCATAATTATTAATTTAAAAATTATGATTTATTAATTATATAATATTTAATTCAATTTATTTACTTTGATATTTAATAGGGAATTTGTTTGGTTGATCAATAATATTAATTTTGTTACATTCATTTTCCAACTTTCTACATAAACCCGCTGCATTAGAATTATTATTACATAAGAATGGAAACATATCAGGGCAATAGTATGGGTTTTTTATTTTTTCTTCTTCACTCATTTTATTATGGTCAGAATATGGAATAAAGTCAGCTAATTTAGTGCCTCCATTTTGATTAAAATCTAAATAATATTTTAATTCAATTAAATTATTCATATATATATAATTAATAATTTAATTTTTAATATTCCATTTCATTAAATCTTTATCAAAACCTTTTGTTTGTCTTGGACAGACTTTGCAAGGTTTTGGATTTTTGCAAACAGATTGTCTTTGCATAGGTAAACTCCAATTATCAGTGTGCATATATGAATATCCATGAATAAAATCTTTTTGTCTTTTAAATGTGTCATTTTCTTTGTATTTTAACTTGTCTTTCTTATTATCATCTTCTTTTGTTAATTCTAAGGATGCTAAATTACTATTTTTACTAGTTTCTAATGCAGCTATTACATTTCCTTCTTTTTCTTTTGGTATTTCTGAAGGTTCTTGTTGCATAACAGTTTGTTTTATACCTTCATCTTTACTAACAGGTTCTATTTTAGATAGATTGTTATCTTCTTCAACAACATCTTCTTCAACAACATCTTCTACTTCTTTCTCAACTTGTTGTTTTTGATCTACTCCTTTAGTTTCAGATGATTCTTCAACTTGTTCTTCAACTTCAGTTTCTAATTCATCTTTATTTTCGATGTTATCATAAGGACTTAATTCTTGAAATTTTTGATCAAATCCATAATTTAAATTAGAATCATAACTATTTACTTCATTGAATAATGTAGTATTATCTCTAGGATCATAACCTTCTAGTACACTTTTATTAAATGTCATTTCAAGTAAATCATAAGCTACATTAAATGCAATTAGAGATGAAACCATTGTTAATAAATCTATTAAATAAATTTTATTCTTAGGTATGAATGTGAATAATAAATATAGTACCATCGCATAAACTAAATATTTTAAATAGTTCATATATATAGTTATTATATAAATTAATTTAAAAAAATTGAAAAAAAAAATCTATGATATCCCAAATATAAATTTAAGTGTTCTCTTGTCCGCCAAGCAATTGAACCTTTTAAATTCCATACAGCAACAATTTGAAATACCTAACATTTTAAGTTTACCTCACCCGGGATCGTGACCCGGCTTCTGCGTAACAACGTTATGGCTATGTGAGAAGTCCAACGTTGCTCTACAAAGATGACATGGTGTGTGATTCATCGGAATTTGTTCCTCACAACGGCATTTATTAAAGCTACCTACAGCAACAAAACTAAACAACAAACCTTTTATTTTGTCTTTTACGGTAGTTTGCATTTAAGTATTCTTACAGCAAAAAAAAACAAAAAACACAAGACCTATTTATTCTAACGACCCAGTTCGATTCTGGGGGTCCGTTATGGCGAAGACTACTCGGTGTTGGATAAACTATAGCCAAAAAAAGAATACTGCTCAAATTTATATATTTTAAATTTAAAATATATAAATTCGTTTATTTTATAAAATATAATTATATATTAATCTATGGGGATGTAGTTCAATTGGTAGAACGTTCGCTTTGCATGCGAAAGGCCGGGGGTTCGATTCCTTCCATCTCCATAATGACAACGTGTTCGAGTGGTTAAGGAGACAGACTTGAAATCTGTTGGGATATGCCCGCGTAGGTTCAAATCCTACCGTTATCGTATACATATACTAGATTCTTAGCTTTATTAAAATTAAAAATATATTTAATTTATTTTTAATTTAATTACATAATTGAACAAGGACAAGTTACTGGATCATCATTATCTAATTGCTCATCATTAGAATCTTCTTCTATATGAGGATATATTGTCAAGTATTCATTATTTTTAGTAAATAGTATATAACCATTTTCATCAATATTATCAACAAAAACTGTTTCATTGTAGTATAAATTATGTCTATAACTATCATCTCTCCATTCATATAAATTATTTTCTAAAACAAAACTATCATAATGTGACATTAAATGGCAATTTGGTATTTTTTGATTATTTAGATATACATCATATAAACCTGAATTAATTTTTATATTTATATTATTACTCTCATCATTTATAACTTCTTCTTCGGTATTATTATCATCATAATCATCTGAATCAATTATTGACTCATTTTCATCATCTGTATTTATAACAGTATCCATATCAATTGTAGTCCAACATTCCCAATGAGAACCCCAATCTTTATAATCATAATAACAGTATCCTTCATCGCCCCAAGTAGAACCCCAACTATTTCTAATTATAAAGTGTTCTTTTGTATCATCATAGCCAATGACAGTCATTGCATGACCACCCATAGAAATATCATTTTCTGCATTTTTACTCCACATTGGAGTATTCATTAAACCACTATGATTTCCATATACAGGAAATGCAATTAAGCAAGGACCTTTATAAAATAAGTCATCTTTTAATCCATTTAAAGTATTTACTCTTGCATATGATTTGATTCGATGATTTGAAGCATTAACTTTAATCCATTCTGGTATATCAGAACAGTTATCATTTCTATTCATATTATCATACATATATTCTGTTTCTTTGCAAATACCTACATTTTTTAAAATTCTCATAACATCTCTTCCTGTCATACCATTATCTCCATCATTAAATGAATTATTATCATTCATGTAATCTCTATTATTATAAAAAAATTGAGGTGATAAATATTCATCTAATTTATAATCTTGATATTCTTGCCATTCTTTCATGCACGCAGCAGATTGGGCATAACATGTCCCTTGGTCTCCTTGATTTCTAACGGGTAATAATTGATTTCTATAATCTACAATTGATGGTAATTCATTTAATTTAATTTTAATAAAATCTTCATATATAAAATCTCTTTCATCTTTTTCAGATTTTTTTGCATTATATATATTATTCATCTATTTTATACCAAGATAAATTAATTTAACTGGTTAAAAATTGAAAAAAAAAATAATATTAGAGCTTAACTAATATTGATATTATTTGATATCCCTCATCTTTCAGTAGCAATGGATGCGTATGGGGTATATCGCACCATTACATCTCGTTCTACAAATGCTCAACGACGCACTATTCGTTCTACAAATTCTCAACGAAGCACTCGGCCTGAGTGTGGCGATCGTTCATGTTCTTCGAAACCTCGGTTCAACTGGTGGTCATGTCATAACCTTGTTTACATTAAGAGTAATGGTGGATATTTTGACCATCAGGGGTTCTTTCGTTGTTCAGACTGTTATACTACGAACAAAGATGATCTTAGGACTCGCTTTGAGGCTCAACAAGCTGCCGAGGAAAAGAAGGATGACTCTCCTCCGGAGAGTGGTGCTCAGCAAGGTGGTGCCCAGCAAGGTGGTGCTCAGCAAGGTGGTGCTCAGCAAGGTGGTGCTCGGCAGGGTGGCGCTCAACAGGGTGGTGCTCAGCAAGGAGGCGCTCAGCAGGGTGGTGCTCAACAGGGTGGTGCTCAGCAAGGTGGTGCTCAACAGGGTGGTGCTCAGCAAGGTGGTGCTCAGCAGGGTGGCATTCAAGGCCGCGTGCATAACCTTTGCATGTCTATAGGTGTTGAACCAAATGGATCACTTATCAACATTGTGGCTGTTCTAGAAACCAGCTTGATAGGCGACGTCCAAGTAGGAACCCTTATGGTTCGTGTTGCAACACTAGAGGCATTGGTAGGATAGTATGGTAGAGCATTGAGCTCTAAAAGAAAGAATATCTTTTCACTAGGAGTTGGTTAGAATTGTGATTAGCAGTTTTTTTTGAAAAATAATTTTATTTATCAAAAAAAAAACTAAT
>Ga0315315_10001721_pt1 | contig 20115 bp, 19 predicted proteins | sample M140m3416metaG_FD_203699 | JGI IMG/M metagenome (GOLD analysis project Ga0315315, IMG submission 203699) | Ammonia-oxidizing marine archaeal communities from Monterey Bay, California, United States - M1 40m 3416 | ecosystem: Environmental > Aquatic > Marine > Intertidal zone | place: USA...
TTTAGGTTTAAAATTTTGCTTACCACTTGGTCTTATTAACCTGTAAAAATGGATGAGAAACAAAGAAGTGCCAAAGCAAAGCCTGGAAAGTTTCAGATATAGGTGTAACTAGCTTTGTTTCTTTTACATTTACTAGGATGCTTACACTCGAATTTTTATACGCATAACCATCAGATCGTCCGATAACACTTATAATTTTACCTTTCTTAAGATTAGCATATTTGATGGCTTTTATAAGATTTACTGAAACCTTTTTTTTTAAATTTCCACCTCCAACTGAAAATACCATTAAAATATCCTTTTTATTAAATTTTGAAAGTTTCAGATAAGTGTCAAATATTGTCTCAAATCCCTCATCATTTGTTTTAGCAGTTATTTCTGAGACATTATCAATAGGTGTATAAGCATCAATATCACATAATTTTCTAAAGTCATTCACGGCATGAGAAGCATTGCCAGCACTCCCTCCAACTCCGATTATAAATAATCTACCCTTATCTTTTTTTAAATTTTTAAGTAAATTTATAGCCTTTAAAATTTTTGTGTCTTCTAAATTTTCTAAAGAATTATTGATGTTTCTTTTATATTTTTTTAAAAAATTCATTATTTTAAATATTTTTTTAATTCTTTTATACCATTATAAGATCCAACTTCATAAAATCTTTTTTTAACTATAAGTCCATGTAATTGAAACTTTTTAGAAACTTTATCAAATAGTGAAGATAAATCAAATTTTCGATGTTTATCAAAATCTCTAAAAATTTTTTTGTTTAAAAAAGATATACCATAATCAATATATAATAATCTCATTTTAGATGTGTTCTTAAAATAGTGGATATAATTTGAGTCTATTATTCTGATATTACTCTTATCATGTTTGTCTTTATTTCTGTAAATAGCCATAATTGATCTATTTTTGATTGACCTAAGTTTATTAAGATCAAAATTAAGATAACTATCACCATATAATATAAAAAAATTATTTTTTAAGAATTTAATTGATTTTAAAATTGCTCCACCTGTTCCCAATAGTTTTTTTCCATCTTTTACTATTTTTACATCAATAAAATTAATATTATTTTTGACATAATTCTTAACTTCCTCTGACTTATATCCAACTGATAAAATCACCTTTTTTATTCCACATTTTTTCAGATATCTTAATTGATAATATAAAAAAGGCTTGCCATTAATATCTATTAAACATTTAGGAATTTTTTTAGTAAATTTTTTAATTCTTGTACCTTTTCCTCCAGATAAAATAATTATCTCATATTTTTTCACAAAATTTGTTTTACTCCTTCAAAATCAAATTTAAATCTTACTTCAGTTAGTTTTTTATTTAATAAAGCTTTTCGTAAACGATTAGGAGTATTAGTTTGAAAAAGTATGAAACCACCTCCACCTGCACCAATCAGCTTACCTCCATTTGCACCATTTTTTAATGCTAATTCGTAAGTATCGTTTATAAAATTATTTGACATGTTTTTTGATCTTTTTAATTTATATTTCCAATGTTCATGCATTAGTTTTCCAAAATCATTAATTTTTCCATTTATTAAAGTTTTTTTTATTTCATAACCTAGTGACTTTACATAATCTAAATTTTCAATAATTTGTTTATCATTTTTCAAAGTTTTTTTATTTTGTTCATTAAGTATTAAAGAAGAATTACGTGAAAAACCTGTAAAAAATAATAATAGGTTGTCCTCTAATTCTAAAATTGTATCTTTTTTAATTTTAAGATTTTTTGCTTTAACTAAACCTTTTCTATTAATATTAAATTCAGTAATGCCTCCATAAACGGATATATATTGGTCTTGTTTTCCACTTGGTAAATTTAATTTATTAATTTCTATATCACAGGCTTTTTCAGCTAATTCTCTTCTTCCAATCATTTTTTGATTAAAACAATATAAGGCTTTAATTAGTGCGGTTGTAAAACTACCAGATGATCCTAAGCCTGTTTTGGCAGGAATATCGGTCAAAGTAGTGATCTCAATTTTGTTTTCTTTTAAATTCTCCTTTAAAACCTCTTTAATTATTTTATGATTAATTTTATTTATTATCTTTTTTTTTTCAATTTTAGAATATTTTAGATAAATGCCTTTTTCAAAAGGCTCTGTAATCGTGACATATACAAACTTATTGATAGCAGCTGAAATAAAGAATCCTCCATTTTCTCTATAATACGAGGGTATATCTGTACCACCACCTCCTAAACTTATTCTCAAAGGACTCTTCACAATAATCATAATTTTTTCTTATAAATAGTATCAATAATCTTTAAATTTTCATATGAGTCTATAATACCTGGTGAAGATTTTCTTTTTCTTGTAATGTCCTCATAAAAATCTTCCAATTCTAAGTTCCAAGACTTATCTATTTTTGAATTAAAATGATACTTTTTTTTTTGAGGGGGTCCCATTTTTTTTGACATCTTATAAAAAGTTAAACTTTCTTTACCATAGCTTTTGCCAAGACCATTGATTTCTATTTTTCCTTTTTTTCCAAATATTTCAAAAATGAATTTATTTTTCCATTCAGTGCACGATGAGTGAAGAAAAGCCACTTTATCTTTATTATTTTTTAATATCAAAAAACAATTATCCTCTAATTTCATATCCCAAAAATAAGTATTTAATTTATAAGTATGTGGTTTTAAATTTCCTAAGAAAATTCTTGATAAATCAATAAGGTGAGAACCTTTATCAATCAACTCTCCACCACCAGAATACTTTTTTTTAAATCTCCATTCTTGATTATAATTCAATCTTCCTCCATGGCCGTAAACTGCTCTGATATACATAATTGGACCAATTTTGTTACGCTGGACCATTTTTTTTGCCATTAAAAAAGCAGGATGATAACGATGATTAAAGCCCAATCTAATAGCTAAAAAATTTTTTTTTCTAAGGAGTAAAATAATCTTCTTAATTGCTGAAGATGATATACCGCCCGGTTTTTCCACAAAGGCATGAATATTCAATCTAATAGATTCACATAAAATTTTTGAATGAAGATGATGAGTTGTTGCAATTATTACTGCGTCTAAATCTTTAAATCTTAATAATTCCTTCCAATTTTTTGTAAACAAAATGTTTTTTTTTGAAATATTTTTAAAATTTTCTTTTTTAATATCAGAACAGGCAATCAACCTAAATTTTTTTGGTAAATTATTGATCCTTTTAATTCCAACTATACCACAACCTATTAAGCCAATATTAATAATTTTTTTCATTTTTTATATTTTTCTATTTAATGTATAAAATTCATTATTTATTATTTTTTTTATTTTTCTTTTACTCCATTGCATTGGATTATCCCACATAGAACTAATAATTTTACCTGAAATTTTTTTTCCTTTTTGGCTATTTAAAAAATTTATTGTTGAAAAAATTTTTTCTTTTGTTTTGTCTGATTTATTAATAAATTTATTTATTCTTATAACTTCATTTTTGATCAAATTTTTGTTCTTTAAATTTATAATTTTCTTTGTCATTTTAGAATCAACAATACCTGGTGAAATTATATTAGCTCTTATATTACTATTTTTTAATTCTTTTGATATAATCTCAGTAAATTTAATTAATGAAGTTTTTGATATTGAATAACTACTGAAATTTTCTCTAAAAGATAAAGAACCCCCTCCACTAAAAAAAATTATTAATAAGTTTTGTTTATCTTTTATTATTGGGTATAAAAATTTAAGTAAAAATACATTGAACAAAAAATTAATATTGATTGTTTTTAAAAATTTTTTCAAATTAATTTTAAAAAAATTTTTCACTTCACCCTGTTCACCTAAGCAATTTATTAAAAGATCAGAATTTTTAAAGAAATTTCTATTCTTTAAAAGAAATTTTTTTAAGTTTTTTTCATTTTGATAATTAAAAATTTTAAATGTAATCTTTTGTTTTTTTTTATTTAAGAAAACATTCTTCAGTTTTTTTTCATGTATTTTATCTTTAACTATTAATAATAAATTATATCCAAGGTTGTAATATCTGCTTGCTAAATAACTTCCTATAGATCCTGCAGCTCCAAATATAATAATATTCAATTTTTTTTGTTTAATATCCATTTATTTTCAATCAAAAATTTCAATGTTTCTATTACACTTTCCTTAATAGTATATTTTGGCCTCCAGCCTAATTTTCTTATATTTTTTGTATCTAAATAGATATTTGGAATATCACCTGGCCAACCTCTCTTTTTTTTTGTTTGATATTTTACTTTTGGCTTTAGAGACAAATACTTTGTAATCCAATTTACAGAATTTTTAACTTTTGAGAATTCATTAGTTCCTAGGTTATAAACATTAATTTTTTTTTTTGACTTCTTGATAGCAATCATCATTGCCGTTAGACAATCTAAAATATTTAAATATGATTTTTTTTGATTTCCATCACCAAGAACATCTAAGTGATGATTATTTTTGAGTAATTTTTTGTAAAAATCAAATACATGTCCATGACTATATCTTTTACCCAATATTGAAACAAATCTAAAAATCCAAGATTGAAAATTATAATTATCACAATATGCATGAATTAATCCTTCGCAAGCAAGTTTAGAGGCTCCATAAAATGATGTTTGAATTGGAAAATTTGCATTTTCTGGAGTTGGTATTTGTTTTGTCTCTCCATAAATAGAACCAGTAGAAGAAAAAACAATTTTTTTAACATTATTTGATTTCATTGCATCTAATACATTAAATGTTACAATTGTATTTTCATCTAAATCTTTTTTTGGATTTTTAATACCATTTCTTACATCTGCATTAGCAGCCAAATGAAATACCATATCAATTTTTTTAAATAATTTAATTATTTCTTTCTTATTTTTTAAATCTCTTTTAAAAAAATGAAAATTTTTATTTTTAAACGCTTGAAATAAATTTTTTTTTTTTCCTGTAGACAAATTATCTATACCTACAATTGAAAAATTTTTTTTTAATAAAAAATCAACTAAATTACTTCCTATAAATCCTGCACACCCTGTAATTAAAATTTTTTTTTTCAACTTTTTTACTCGTTAAAGTTTATTTTTTTATCAATTATGTACTGCGGACGATTCTTAACTTCATCATATATTCTACTAATATATTCTCCTAAAAGTCCCATTCCTAAAAGTTGAATTCCAGAAAAAAATGTTATCACTAAAACAGTGGTTGGTAGCCCTGGTGTAAAATCTACACCCATTAGTTTTTGAACAAGATACCATAATCCAAGTAAAAAACTTACAAATGCAAATGCAAATCCTACTGTTGACATAATGACTAAAGGCTTTGAAGTAAATCCAAATAAACCATTCATGCCTATTTTTATCGATCCAAAATACTTATTATACTTTCCCTTACCTTGAAATCTTTCATCCCTTTCGTACTCAACAAATGTCTGTTTAAACCCAACAAAGGAAACAAGTCCTCTCAAAAATCCGTGAGTTTCATTTAATTTTTTTATTTCTTCGACAACTCTTCTGCTCATAATTCTAAAATCTCCGGTATTTCTTGGAATTTTAATATCAGTCATTTTATTTATTAGAAAATAACCAATAGAAGTAAAAATTTTTTTAGTTTGGGTTTCACCCTTTCTCGCTTTTCTTTTTGCCATTACAACATCATAAGATTTTTCAGATTCAATTTTTCTATAAAGCGACTCAATCAATTCAGGTGGGTCTTGAAGATCAACATCTATCACGACGCAATATTTACCTTTGCTTTCAGACAACCCTGCAATTGTTGCAGAGGGCTGGCCAAATCTTCTTGAAAATGATATCATCTTAATATTTTTATTTTTTGAAGCCTCTTTAATAATAATATTTTCAGAATCATCTTCTGATGGATCTAATGCAAAAATTATTTCATAATTTAAATTTAATTTTTTAATAACAGAAATTGTTCTTTCTAAAAAAGGTAGAATGTTTTTTTCCTCAGAAAAAATTGGGACAATTACTGACAAATCTATCATTAGGATTTTTTAAAATAATTATTACTAATTTTACAAATCTTATCTATATTTTCGCTTGAATTTTCAAGCATATTATTATCAATAAAGATAAAATCATTGTACTTTAAATTTATAGATAAATATAATTTTTTAAAATTATCAATTTTACTTTTATTAAAATCTAATTCAATATACTTGCATTTTTCAAATTTTTTAACATCAAAGTGCCAATTTACTGTTTTTTTGGAGTCTACATTCATGATTGATGGAAATGAGTCATATCTCAAGATACCATTATTGAAATTACTAAATTTATATAATGGAAATATTATAATCAACACAAGTATAGGATAATTAATCCTAAATTTAAGATATTTATTTTCATATTCAAGAAAAAGAATAATAAATAAAAAATAGAAAATTGAAAAATAAAAATAAAGTTTGATAATTGACCAAATTTGAAAGTTATTTATCAATATTATAAAAAAACCTAAAATAATTAAAAAAGACGACTTTATTAAAGTACTAAAGTCATCTTTTAAACTTAAAATAAATTTAATATTTTTTAAAATGATAAAGATTAAATATATTGATAATGGTATCAAAATTAATATGTTTAATAGAGTGCTCCCTCCTAATATTTTGATATCAGTCAAAAAATAAAATCCTAATACGGAAGGTAAAATATTCAATTGATAAAATTTATAATCAAATAAAATCAAATTATCATTTAGCCAGATTAGAATTGATTTAATATTTGTAGAATTTTCAAGATAAGTTTTCATTAAATTTACAAAATCCGGGTTCATAACTGGGTTTTCTCTACCAAGAATAAAACTTCCAAAATATCCCCACCAATTATTATTTTTGAACAACCCATCTTTGGATTGTTCAAATAAAAATATATAGGTACTTTTATAATTTGGTAATGTTAAAATTAAAAATGACAAAATTATTAAAAAAATTATCAAATAGTTTTCTCTAAAAAAATTTAAATTAATATTCTTTGAAATAATTCCATAAAATAAAACTATTAAAACATATATAATTGATAATTCTGGATATAATAAAAAGAAAGCTGAGAATAGAATTACTATGTAGAAATAAAAATTGTAATTTTTTGCACTAAAATTTTCAAAAATTTCTTTAATCTTTGACAATAAAAGTAAAAATATTGATAGGGATGCTAACTGAGAAATTGCGTCGATTTCAATGACATATAAATTCCAAAAACTTAAAATATAAGTCACAGTAATTATTAATACTTCTTTAAATTTATTTTTTTTAAAAAAATTTTTTAAAAAACTATAAAACGCTACAGTTGATAGTGATATAATAAAAACTTTAAATAAATAACTAAGTAAAAAAATATCAATAAATTTAAAATTATAAAAATAACTCATTATCAACATGATTAATGGTCTAGAGTTTTGACTTGCTAAAGCTGTTTTAAAAAAAAGTGGTAAATCAGATTGTTCTTTTAGTGATAAAACTTCATTAAAATTGGAGTCTGAATACAACAGTGCAGAAGAAACATAATTAAAATAATCCCAATAATTTCCTCTAAATACATAATATTGTTCACCATATATAAAGCCAATTGTTAAAAAAAATATTATTGGGAAAATACTAATTATCAAAATCTTTTTAACATTGATTAAAAAAAAAATTTCTTTTTTATAAAGTAAAAAAATTAGTGAAATACAAATAACTAATATTAAAAATAAAGAAATTAATTTGGTATCAATATTTAAACCAAAAAATAAAAAATTACTTAAAATACAAACTAATGCATAACCTGTTATAATGTTTGAAACTGATTGTGTCTGTCTTAAAGAATAATGAAAAACAGAGCCTAATGAGTAAAGTCCTAAAATTAATAAATAGATGATTAAAAAAATAAATAAAAATTGCATTTATAAATTAAAAAATTATATATTCAGTTATTATTGATATGTATAAATATATTTTCAAAAAATTAAAAAATTATGAAAAAATTTAACTTTTACGTATTAATAGCAATAATAATCTTTGTTACCATAAATTTACTATCTGTCACAACCATTTATATTATAACTGATAAAAATTATTTTAATAAGGAAGAATATATTTCATTTAAAAAAAGGTTTAGAAAAACTGATGAAAAAACTGTCTATCCTCATCCTTTTTTTGGATTCAATCACACATATTTAAAACCAGCTAAAGATAAAATTTCCCTTGATGAACAGCTATATTCCTACATTCCAAATGATATTGCAGAAAATGATATTAAAATATTAATATTGGGTGGTTCTGTTGCTGAAGATTTTTCTAAAAATGACGATAATTCAAAATTTAAAATTGATAAATTGGAAATTAATGATGAAAATATATTTCAAAAAGTTTTAAATGATAAATTCAAAACAAATAAATTTAAAGTTTACAACGCATCGATTGGAGGTGGAAAACAACCGCAGCAATTATTTAAATTATATTACTTATACTTAGTAAATGAAAAATTTGACATAGTAATAAATATAGATGGATTTAACGAAGTTGCATTATCTTTTAGTGAAAATATACAAATAGAAAATAATATTATATATCCTAGGAACTATTCAAGATTAATTTCAACGTTTAATTCAGACTTAAGTTGTGTAAAAAAATCAAATAAATATACAAAAGGATATAATTTAATACCTATCGTTGAAGTATATAAACTTTTTCAAATAAGAAAATGTCATATAAAATCTGAGGGTTCTCCAACTGAAAAAAATTCAAGATTTTCTAAGATGTCTAATTTTGTTAAATTAGAAGATGACATTTATTTTAATTATATAAAAAAATTATGGCTAAATTCATCAAATGAAATAGATCAGTTTTCACAAATTAAAGATTTCAAGTATATCCACATAATTCAGCCAAATCAGTATTTAAAAGGATCTAAAATTATATCAAATGATGAACTAGATTATTTAAAGTATGAAAAATATGGAAAACCTATTTCAAAATATTACAAAGATATTAAAGTTGAAGATTTAGATGTAAAATATAAATTAGATTTAAGATATATTTTTAAAGATAATGATATGACCTTATACAGAGATTATTGTTGCCATTTAAATAATAAAGGAATTTTTTTAATGGCAAGTGAAATAATAGATCAATTTTCATATTTATTTAAAGAAATTTTAGATAAAGATATTTAATGACTGAATTTAAAAAAATCGCAATTAGAGATGTAAAATTTGGAAAAAATTGTAAGATTATTGAACCATCTAATCTTTATGAATGTAAATTGGGAAACAATGTTTTTGTTGGCCCATTTGTTGAAATTACTAAAGGTGTTAGAATTGGAGACAATACGAGAATTTCAAGCCATTCCTATATTTGCGAGTTAGTTACAATTGGAAAAAATTGTTTTATCTCACATGGTGTAACATTTACGAATGATCTATTTAAAAATGGAAAGCTTGGAGGCAGCGTAGATAATTGGTTTAAAACAAAAATTGGTGACAATGTTTTAATAGGATCAAATTCCACTATATTGCCAGTTACTATTTGCGATGGATGTGTTATTGGAGCTGGGAGTGTTGTTACTAAAAATGTTAATACAAAAGGTATTTATGCTGGTAATCCTGCGAAACTATTAAGAAAACTTTAAAATAAAAAAATATTAACTTCCCTATGAGAAAGAAATCAAAAAAAATAATTAATTATGGAATACTTTCTCTCATCATAATAATTGTTCCTATTTTGATTACAGAATTTTATTTGCAATATATTGGTCTTGGTAAGCCTATTAGATATGATGATAATTATGTTTATGGATTTTCGCCAAAAATAAATCAGAAAACTGAGAGATTTAATAACTCTACAATAACCATCAATGATGTTGGTTTAAGATCCATACATAATTGGTCTCAAAATAATAACAAACTTAAGGTAGTTTTTTTTGGAGATAGTGTAACATATGGAGGTAGTTATATTGATGATAAAGAGATATTTTCTCACTTAGTATGTGAAAATATAAAAAAAAAGGATGTCATTTGTGGCAACGCTGGGGTAAATGCTTATGGCATATACAATATAGCTTTTAGATCTAAATACGACAATAGAATAAAGCCTATTTTCTTAAGGATATTTATACTTATTCCAGATGACTTTTACAGAGGTCTTCAAAACTACAAGACTGCACATTTTTACATGAATAATAAAAAATTTATTTTTCCAGCAATTTTTGAAGCTTTAAACTTTATTTCTACTAAATATAACTTAAAAAATTTTATATCTAAAAAAAAAGATAATCAAAATTATAGTAATAAAAATGAATTAATAAAAGAGTCTGTAATTATTTTACTAGACGAATTCAATAGGTTAGATAAGAAAAAAGAAAATTTTCTAGTTTTTTATTTACCCAGTAAATATAATAATGATTTAGATAAAAAAATTTATCAATCTATTAAAGAAAAAATTAATTTTAAAATTATAAATCTTTCAAATTCTATTCAAAAAAATATGTATCATGATAGTATTCATCTAAATAGATTAGGGCATGAAAAAATATCATTAGAAATATCTAAAGAAATTTATAATAATTTTTTTAAAAAAGATTAATTTTTTTAACAATATAATCTAGTTGTTTTATGTTTAACATCGGGTCTATTGGCAAACTTATGCATCTACTTGAAATTAATTTTGAAGTATCAAAGTTCTTATCATTACAATATTTTTTAATTGGTTTTAATTGGTGGAGAGAGTATGGATAATGAAAACCATAAGGAATATTATTTTTTTTTAGATACTTAACTAATTTATTCCTTTCTTTAACTAATACAACAAATTGGTGAAAGCTCGACCTTTTAAAAATATCAAATAGATAAATTTTTTTATTTTTTATTTTATCGAAATAGAATTTTGCAATTCTTCTTCTATTTTTATTAATTAAATTTATTCTCTTTAATTTTCTGTTTAAAATAGCTGCTTGAATAGTATCAAGTCTACTATTGGTACCAATTATTTCATGATTAAATTTTTTAATTGCGCCATGAGATCTAATTTTTTTTACAATTTGATAAATCTTTTTGTCATTTGTAACGATAGCACCAGCATCACCATATGCTCCAAGATTTTTACCTGGAAAAAAACTAAAGCATGCAACATGTCCTAAATTGCCACTATTTAAACCTTCACTGTTTATTGAACCAATTGATTGAGCAGCATCTTCGATTAATAAAATTTTTTTTTTATTACAAATTTTTTTTAACTTTTTATAGTTAGCAGAATAACCCCAAAGATTAACAGCTATAATTGCTTTTGTTTTTGAATTTATTTTTTTAATTACTTTAAGTTGATCTATGCTACCATTTTTAATGCTCACATCCACTAATCTTAGTTTACAATTATTATTAATGACTGTACTAGCAGTTGCTATCCAAGTCATATCTGGAACAATAACTTCATCATCCTTTTTTAAATTTAAACTCTTCAGAACAATATAAAGGGCATCTGTTCCATTGGCACAACTTACACAATATTTGGTCTTTGTAAATTTAGATAAATTTTTTTCAAATTTTACAACTTCATCTCCTAATATAAATTTATTATTCTGAATTAGTCTTTTAATATCTTTAATTATTTTTGGGAAAAGTATTCTGTCTTGATTATAAATATTATTAAAGTCAATTTTCATTTTACTAATATCCTTTATTTTCCTAAATATGTATCTTTAATCTTTTCAATATTAAATTCAGATTTTAAATTTGCAGATTTATAAATTGAATTAATTATTTTTAAACCTTTTATTGCTTCATTTGCATTAAAAAAATTTTTCTTATTTGATTTAAAATTCTTTATTACGTAATCATAAAACTTTGTGTGTCCACTTTTTCTATCAAATTTATCATTAATTATTGATTGTACTTTTTTATTTTTCTTTATTGTCCAATTAATTATTTTTTCACCATTCATTCCACCTAATACAACCGTACCCTTTTCACCTATAACTGAGATTGATCCTTCCAAATTTTTTGGTCTTATAGCATTTGTAGCTTCTATGAGACCAAGCTTATTTTTTTCATTATATTCAAATATTGCTAAAGCAGTATCTTCAACTTCTTTTTTAATTTTTTGCATTTGTCTAATTTTTGAAAAAACTTTTTTTGGCATCCCAAATAACCACTGGAACAAGTCAATGAAATGTGCTGATTGATTTGCGACAACACCACCGTCCAACTTCCATGTTCCTCTCCATTTAGATTGTGTGTAATACCCTATACCTCTTGACCACCGCAATCTAACAGTAATCATAAAAACTTTGCCAAAAAAATTTTGGTCAATAGCTTTTTTTAATTCTACAACTGAATCATTTAATCTGTTTTGTAAAACTATATATATATTTGTACCTTTTTTATTACAAGCGGTTGTTAATTTTTTCGCATCAGATATCTTAAGTGTTAAAGGTTTTTCAATAATTATTGATTCAGCTTTACCAGCAAACTGAATAGCATTTTTATAGTGATAACCACTAGGTGTAAGTATTGAAACAATATCAAATTTCTCATTTTTTATCAGTTCACTTATATGGGTATATCTTTTTATATTACCCAAGTTAATAGTCTTAATTTGTGATAAATTTTTATCACAAACTGCAATTAATTTTAAATTACCTTTTTTTTCTTGAATTTTAATTGCCTCAAGATGTTTTTGGAAAATTTTTCCACACCCCACAACTACAATTTTCTTTATCAAATTATTTCCTTATTAAATTAAAAAATTTCATACTATTTTTTTTTATGTTAAAATTTTTTGTTGCAAATCTAAAAGCTGAATTTCCATACTTTTTAATTTTTGATCTGTTTTTTATAAAATATTGCAGTTTTTTTTCCAGTGAATATATGTTACCTGGTTGGAAAACAAGGCAATTACCCTTTCTAGCCGTATCATTGTTATAATTTTTAAGTGCTATTATTGCAGGCTTTTTTGATAAAGCTGCCTCTATTACCGGTCTACCAACAGCATTCATATAACTAGGAAATAAAATAATATCAATTTTTGAATAAAAATTTGATAAGTCATAACTTATTGGATTTATTTCTATATTTTTACACTTATCAATATTATTTTTTTTAAAAAAATTATCAAAGTTCCTTTCATATTTAAATACATGTAAAATATTAAAAAATTGTTTTTTTTTACCTACACATAATAGTCTAATTTTTTTTTCTTTTTGCAATTTTTTAAATAATTCAAGAATTAAATAAATACCTTTTCTCTCTATAAAATTACCAACAAAACCAAAAGTAATTTTTTTATTACTCATTTTCTTTATTTTTAAATTTTTTTCTATTATACCATTATAAATAACTTTAGTTATTTTTCTGATCGGTGTGGTCTTAAAACAATCGTAATCAATAGCAATAATTAAATCTATATATTTTTTACAAATTTTTTTGATTAAATTATATCTTAATTTACCATGCCTCATCTCAAGTGGACACCTAAGATGACTACTTATTTTACAATCAAAGAAAAATTTCAACAAAGGAGAATTAATAATCAGTTCAAATTCGTTAAGGTGGAATCTATTTACTTTACCAATATTTAATTTTAATCTTAGGAGAAAAAAAAAGAAATTTATATATGCAATTAATTCTCTAAATATCAAAAACCATCTTAGACCCTTATAATAACCTAGCTCAAAATGATTAAATCTTGGTATTAATGATGTTTCATAAACTTTAACTTTTAAAGACTTAAAATATTTCGATGATGAACCTCTTGGACATATAACAATAAATTCTATTTTTTTTTCTAAACTTTTAATAAACTCCCCAAGACTTCTTGCGGCACCAGAAAAGTTTTTATGATTATGTATTGTTAAAATTTTTTCTTTGTTCATTCAATGTGTTTATGGCAAAATTTTAATTTAATTCGTTACCTTATTTTTTTATAAACTTTAAGTAAAAAATTATATAGTTTTTTTTCTGAACTATAAAAGTCATGACTTACTTGAGGTTTATTTAAATAAGAATTAAGTTTAAATTCTGTCCATCCCATTTTTTTTAAGAAATACTCTTTATCTAATTCTAATTGTTCATTTGATGAATAAGCATATTCATTTTTTAGCTCTTTTATTGCAATTTCTCTCGTCATAGATTTTGACATTATCAAAGTGCTATAATGAAGTATTCTTTTATCTATTTTAAATTTTTTAGGTAAAATATAACCTTGATAAAACCTAGTAAAAATAGATTCATAATGTTTATATGGATAAGGTTTAAAATTATACTTTTCTTTAAGAATTTCTATTGCTTTAAATTTATCATAATTAAAATAATCTAAAAATGATAACCATTTTATTTTTTTAATAAGTATATAATAGACCAAATCAAAAGTTCCAATCGCTGGATAGGTTGATAATTTATAGCCACCAAATCTTTTAATTATATTTTTGATATTTTTTTTATCAAATTTAATCCAATTCATATTTTCAGGCATTGCCATCCCTTCGCTCGATATATTAGTTCCTGCCAATATATATTTTAAATCATATTTAGCAGCCTCACTATAATTTACTGCTAACATTGCATTATCCATCAATAACTCTATATCAATTACATTTGCATCAAAAAATGCATTCATAAAATTTTTATATTCGTTCCAATTAATTACATATGTGTATAAATCTATATTTAGAGTTTTAACTAAATTTTCAATATTACTTTGGGCTAATTCTGAATTCCATCCATTATCAAGATGGACAACAAGTGGATTAAGACCAATCTCAACTGCTTTATGAACAGAAAAACAACTATCAACACCACCTGATAAACCTATTATACAATCATATTTATTTTTTTTATTTTTTTTTAATTTACTAACTAAATTTTCCAAAATGGGTTTATTTTCATAATAATTATTAAGTTTTTTCTCAAAGTCATTGCAATAATTGCAAATTCCAACATCATTAAAATAAATATTTGATGCCGTTGTATTCATGACACATCTAGTGCAGACTCTAAAACTATTTTTCATTTAATATTTCTTTTATTTCCTCTGAAGGATAAGAAATTAATACAGCTTTTTTAGGTCCATAAAAAACAAAAAATGAACCAGCAGATATTGCTTTAGCCCCTGCATCAAATGAAGATTTAATATCTGAAATTGAATTAATACCACCACAAAAAATTGTCGGAATATTAATATTTTTTCCAAATTCTTTAATTAGTTCTTTATTTGAACCTTTCAATGTACCGTCTCTATCAACATCATTAATTAAAATTTCACCTATTCCCAATTCAATTGACTCAGATATAAACTTATAAATATCAGCTATTTTATAGTATTCATTTTTCAGATAATTCCATAATTTATATTTACCAAATATATTTTTTTTAATATCAATACTAAGAACTACACTTTGACTACCAAATTTTTTTGACAGGTCGGATATAAATTTTTTATTTTTAAAAGCTTCTTGCTGAATACAAATTTTTTCAGCTCCTAAATTAATAATTTTTTTTGCTTGGTCAAGTGTTGAAATTCCACCACCATAAGTGATTGGAACAAAACATTCTCCAAATATATTTGACAATAATTCATAATTAATTTTTTTTTTTTTTGTCGCCTCAATATCTAAAATCAAAATTTCATCAGACTCTTTCTCACTAAAGATTTTTACAGCATTGATTGGATCACCAACATATGTTGACTCTTTAAATCTGTGAGTCTTTATAAGACCACCATCTTTAATTAATAAACAGGGAATTATTCTCTTTAAAAGCATTTTTAATTATATTCTTTAATAATTTTTTTCCAAAATTATGACTTTTTTCAGGATGAAACTGAACTCCAAATAAATTTTTATTTTCAACCATTGAACAGAATTTAAATCCATATTCTGTTCTTCCTACAACTTCAAGATCATTATCACATTCCACATAAAAAGAGTGAGCAAAATAGAATTTCAATTTTTTTTCGTCAGTAAAATAAAATTTTGATTTTTTATTTATATCTACATAATTCCAACCCATATGTGGGACTTGAACATTAAACTTTTCTGCATTAAATTTTTTTACCTTTCCTTTTAGCAAACCTAAACCAGACTTATTACCCTCCTCACTTCTTTCAAACATTAAATGCATACCTAAACAAATTCCTAAAATATTAACCTTATTCTGGTTCGCTTCTTTTAATGCTAAATCAAGACTTCTATTTCTCAAATTTTGTACTCCATTTTCAAAATTTCCAACACCTGGTAGAATTATAAATTCAGATTTTACTACTTCATCTGGGGTATTTATTATTTTTGATTTAACACCAATTTGTTTAAGCATATTAAATATTGACGACAAGTTGCAAACCCCATAATCAACTATTGAAATCATAAAATAATTCTCGAATGTAAATAAATGTGCTAATAGATATTTTAATTTATACTTATTATAAACTATTTTTATTTAATGAATAACCCTAAAGTGAGCGTAATTATTAACTGCTTTAATGGTAGTAGATTTGTTAATAATTGTTTGAAGAGTGTAATAAATCAATCATATTCAAATTATGAAATAATCCTATTTGATAACAATTCTAGCGATAATTCAATTAAACAGGCAAAAAAGTTTAATTCAAAAAAAATTAAAATTTTTAAATCAAAAAAAAAACTAAAATTATACGATGCAAGAAATAAAGCCATTGATAAATCTAAAGGAAAATTTTTAGCTTTTTTAGATATAGATGATACTTGGCTTCCAAAAAAAATAGAGAAGCAAATTAACAAAATGAATTTTGATAAAAGTGATATATGTTACACAAATCACTGGTTAATTAATGGGAGGAAAAAAATTTTTTCAAAGAATAAACTTCCATCAAAAAATATGACACACGAAATTTTGAACAATTATCCAATTTGTATTTCAACAGTTATGATGAAAAGAGATATTTTTTTTAAAATGAAAAAATTTGATGTTAATTACGAAATTATTGGAGATTTTGATTTCATTTACAGGATATCCAAAAAATATAAATTTTCAGCAATCCAAGAACCTCTTGTTGAATATTTAATTCATCAGAAAAGTACAACTAATAAAAGATTAGATTTAAGAATAAAAGAAATGAATGAATGGTTAAATAAAAATGAAAATAATAAGTATTCTATTCAATTTGAAAAAATTAATTTAAAAAATCAATATTTTACCTCAAGTTATTTTATCACTAATAATAAATATAAAAAATTTTTTCAATCACTAATCCATATAAGAAATATTAATCTTAAATTAAAATTACTTATAAAAATGTTATATTTCCTAATCTTTAAATAAATGAAAATATTGAATCTTTTTACATATGATTACCCCTCTCTGGGAAATGATCATTTTTTTATTGAAGATGAAATTAAAATGTTATCTGAAACATTTGATCATATAAATATTATACCTTTAAAATGGGATTCTAAATTTAAAGAGAATTTTATAAAAAAAAAAAATCTAAATTATGATTTTTCTTTATCACAAAACTTATTTCAAATAAAAAATATCATTAAAATACTTTCCAAAATTATCTTTTGCAAAATTTTATGGAATGAATTTTTTAGAATAAAACAACAAAATTTTTTAAAAAAAATATCAATGATAATAAAAGAAAGAATTCTAGCGGAAAATATTCGTTTATGGGTTAAAAATAATAAAAAGAAAACTGCTAAAGAAGAAATATTTTATTCGTACTGGTCTAATCACACATTACTATCTTTTTATTTTTTAAAAAAAGAAAATATAATTAATAATTGTTTTGCTAGAACTCTTGGAAGTGATCTTAATGGTTTTATTATAAACGATGATTTTGTTGCATTTAAAAAATTAAAATTTCAAATGCTTGATTTTTTAATCATTCTTAATGAAGGACAAAGAGAAAAGCTCAAAAAAGAAAAATTGATAAACGATGATAAAGTAATTAAATGTTATCAGGGCATAGATTTACAAACTTTTCAGGAAAAACAAAAATCTGATAAGAAAATTCACATACTTAGCTGTGGTCAACTGGTACATGTTAAAAATACTATAAAAATTTTAGATTTTATTCAAACATTTAATCAATTAGCGCAAGATTACGAAATAATTTATACTTGTATAGGTAGTGGACCAGACTTTATTAATGTGAAAAAAGCAAGTGAACTTAAACTTAGAAATATTAAGTTTAACTTAATTGAAAAAGTTCCAAATTTGATTGATTTTATTAAAAAAAATAAAATTGATTTTTATATTAATCTAAGCCGATCAGAGGGGATGTCTTTTGCTGTAATGGAAGCAATGAGCTTAGGTATTCCTGTAATTTGTTCAAATATTCCTGGGAATACTGAAATAATTAATAAGAAAAATGGTTATGTTTTAAAATCATTAGATAATTTAGAAATGCAAAAAATAATTAGGGATATAAAAAATGACTTAGAAAATAAAACTTTTTATGACAAAAAAATAGAAACAAAAGATTTTGTTAAAAATAAATTAGATAGAAAAATTGTTTTACAACAAATGAAAAAATTGTTGGTAAATAGGTTTTTACTAAATTAGTTATTTTTCTTTTTTTAAGAATGAAAAAATAATAGTTCTCAAAAAGTTATCATTTTTTTCAAACAAGTTTTTTTTTAAATTAATAAAAAATTTATCAAATTCATTTTTTTTATAGTAATTTTCATTTACTAAAAATATTTCTTTGTTTGTAGTTTTATGAATAATTTTATTCATTGATAACTCTTCAACAACTTTTTCTCCTTTTTTCAAACCAATCTTTTTAATAATTATTTTATCTTTTTTTATGTTTTTAATCTCAGCAAGTTTATAAATAATATCTTTTAAAAAAATTTGCTTACCCATATTAAGGATAAAAATTTTTTCATTTTCATTTATTTTTGTAACATTGATAACTAAATTACAGGCCTCTTGTATTGACATAAAGTATCTTTTGGCCCTAAAGTCTGTAATTGTAATTGGCAATCCATTATTAATCTGTTCTATAAATAATTCGATAGCTGACCCTTTGCTGCCAAAAACATTTCCAAAACGAACAATTTTTATAACTGATTTAAGATCTCCAGATTTTCTTAAATTTTGACACATAATTTCACTTATTCTTTTTGTTGCTCCTAGAATACTTTTTGGTCTCGCAGCTTTATCTGTGGAAATAATTATGATTTCAAACTGTCTATTATTAAAGACATCTAAAATATTTTTTGTACCAAGTATGTTATTTTGAATTGCTAAAGCTATGTTGTTTTCTAATAAATTAACATGTTTATATGCTGCCGCATGAAAAATTATATTTACATTATAACTTTTTTTGATTTTATCCAATATTCTTGTGTCATTAATTGAACCTAAAATTGTAATAAGTTTATTTTTCGGAAATTGATTATTTAAATCTTTTTCTAAATTATATAAAGCTAATTCAGAATGATCTAATGCAATAACCTTAGCTCCACAAATTAATGATTGTTTAACTAGTTCAGAACCTATTGATCCACCAGCTCCAGTTATGAATATTGTTTTTTTATGAATTTTTGAGACAAATTTTAATTCTTTATTAGTTTTTCTTTTAAATATTTCTGACATAATTTTTTGGGAAACATTTGATAAACTTAAATAATTTCTTTCACCAAAAGAATTGAAGTTAATGAATGACACATTCAAGGTAATAGCTGTTAACTTACTCACAAGTATATTCAATTTTTTTAATGGTAAAGATGGGATAGCAATTATTATATTATTTATAGTTTTTTGTTTACTTAACAAAATCAACTCATGAAATGATAAAATCTTAACTCCATTTATACTTTTCTTTTTTAATATTTTCCTATCATCATCTATAAAATAACTAATAAGGTTATTTCCTGTTTGTTTATACATTTTTTGTAATTGTTGTCCTGTTTTACCCGCACCATAAACAATTGAACCTTGGACATGATCCTCTAAAACATTTTTTTTTGTGGAATAAATTTTTTTTAATTCAATTTTTTTTTTTAATTTTAAACTTTTCAGCAAAAAATTTTCCAACGGATTTTTTGTTATGGGACTAAATCTAATTTTTTGAGCAATAGAGAAATTAGTTTCGTTTTTTTTTATATTAGAAATTTTAAACTTATCTATTCCTAATTTTTTTATAATATCGTTTATTTCAATGCCAAAACCAGAAC
>Ga0315315_10001722_pt1 | contig 20103 bp, 18 predicted proteins | sample M140m3416metaG_FD_203699 | JGI IMG/M metagenome (GOLD analysis project Ga0315315, IMG submission 203699) | Ammonia-oxidizing marine archaeal communities from Monterey Bay, California, United States - M1 40m 3416 | ecosystem: Environmental > Aquatic > Marine > Intertidal zone | place: USA...
ATACGGGATTAAAATTGACTCGATCATTTTTAAATTTATCTCTTTTTTTAAAAAATTATTAATTAACTCTCCGGTTCTTATAAAAGTGGAAGTTTGATGTAAAAATTTTCTTAATGAAAATTTAGATTTGATTACTTTTTTTATTAAATATTTAAATAAAAAAATGAAGCTTAATTTTTTTTTTTTAATGCAAAGCAGAATAACATTTTTTGGAATTTTGCTTGGTTCTTTTGTGTCTGTATGAAGTAATAGAAATAATACCTTTTTTTCTTTTTTTGAATTTATTAAAAAATATCTATCTTCATAATTATTTTTTTTATCAAAATTTGAATAATTTGATCTAGAAAAAATAATATTTTTATATTTTTTTTCGTCAAAGTTTTTATTTTTTAAAATGTCTATTTTTTTAAAATATGCCAATCCTAAAATATCTTTAAAAATAGATAAAAAATATTTTATAAAATTTTTAAATCCAAGAATTTTAAATTTAATTCTTTCAAATCCTGGGGTGGTCCCCCACAAAGCGAAATATGTAAGAGTGGAAATAGTGTCTTTTTTTCTATTATTTCTCTTGTCTTCTAATATTAGTTTTTTTGAAATTTCGATTATTTTTTTTTGCTTAAGACCAATATCCATATTTTAAACAAAAAAAGTAGAATTTTTTTTACCCATTAAAGTTCCATCAACATCACATAAATTACAAGGCTTAAAGTTTCTATTTGCTTGAATCAACATACCTCTAATTTTCATTGCTTTAGAGCTAAACCAAATATCCAAAATACTCGATGTATTTAGATTACCTAAAATAATTTTTTTGCCCCAATCATGCGGACAAATTAAAACATCTCCTTGGTAATCTAAAAAAAAAGTATAGGCTGGAATATAACAAGGTTTTTTCAAAGGCTCGCTTAATCCTTTAATTTTAAATTCTGCATTTTCCATTAACCCTGAGCGATTACTCAAAGTAATTCCAAAATCCTGATCCTCACTTAAATATCTATGTCTTACTATGAATTGATGATCTAATAAACCTGCTTCTAAGCATAACTGGTGTAATTTATCTGCATCTTCTTTTCCATCATAGGCGCTAATCAAAATTTTACTTAATCCATTAGAAAACAATCTCTTTAGTCTTCTTAAATTCAACACGTCACCATTTGTTACCATTTCTATATTACTTTTTGGCAACGCGGTTCTTGCTGAGCTTATCAAATTAAAGATATTTTTATCTACCATTGGTTCAATAAAACCACTGTAGCGAATGGTTCCTTGGTAATTCAATCCTTTTAATTCAGAGCACATCTTTAAATGTAATTCATTAGATATGAATTCCTTTTTATCTTCAAACCCAGGGTCGCTTCTTGGACAGAATGAACACGTTCTATTACAAGTACCTGATTCACTTATTTCTATTTCAGTGGGTAAAGGAAATTTTTTTTCATTATATTCCACAAATTGAAGTCTATTTTCAACAGTTTTAGATTTATTCTTTAGGTTTGGGTCAATAAATTTTTTTTTCATTTTTTTAAAATTTTCTCTACTTTTTTAATATCTTTTTTTTCATCAACTGCGAAGGTATCAGATTTTAATTTGATCATTTTGATTTTAATACCTAAATCAAAGAATCGTAATATTTCAATATCCTCTATATTCTCTATCTCACTTTTTCTTTTAATTTTACTAAATCTTTCTAATTCTTTAGCATTGAACGCATAAATACAAACTTGTTTGTACAAATTAAATGAAACATTTTTACCTTTAGAAGATGGTATGACAGCCCTAGAAATATATACAAGTTCTTTAAATTTATTAATAACTACTTTTGGGATATTTTTATTTTTTGGATCATCTCTCTTAGTTATATTTGAGTAACCACATATTACAAAATTCGGGTTTTTTTTTTTAGCTTGTATAATTTTTTTTATATCATTAGAACTTACTAGAGGTTCATCACCTTGAACGTTTATATAAATATCTGATTTAATTTTTTTTGAAGCTTCTGCTACTCTATCAGTTCCTGTAAGACATCTTTTTGAAGTCATTATTACTTTATAATTTTCTTCTAAAACTTTTTTTTTAATTTTAATTGAGTCAGTCGCAACATATAAATTTTGTTTTCCTACGGCTTTAACACATTTGTCTGCAACGTGAATTATAAGTTCTTTTCCACAAATCAATTTAAGTGGCTTTCCGGGAAACCTTTTAGAATCATATCTTGCTGGGATAATTATTGAAGTTCTAGACATTTGTATTCACGTATTTCAAATTATATTTTGTTGGTGTTAAAGAGTATAAGTTTATATTTCTGTATTTTTTTTTAATTAAACTAAAAACCAATTGTGTTTCATCATTTTTTGTATCATCTTCTTTATATCCATCAAAACCAGCAAGAAATATTCTTTTAGTTTTACCAGCAATTGCGATTGCGAATGAATAACTTACGGCCAAGGAATTAGGCATGACACAGTGATTTTTTTTAATTAAGATTTTCTGATTTAAATTAGTTGATATACCAAAATCTTTAATATTATTCTTTTTTGTATTAATTTTTGTTGTTATCGTACTGGGCAACATGGACATTGGAATAGCTAAATTAGTTTTTTTATTGTAACTACCAATATCAGAGATTATCCTAAATGGGTGAGATGCAGCCCTTAAATTTATTAATTGTTCACTAACGTTTTTATTTGTATTGAGGCTTATTACAAATAAATTATGTTTTTTAATAATTTTTTCTATTTTATTTTTGAAAATATTAGCAGTTTTTCCTGCTCCAATTATTAAAATATCTCTACCTTCTATTTCTGAGAAGGGTCTCCACTTACCCCTTGGTTTTCCAACATAAATATTTTTAGGTACTATAAGTTTAAAAGGATTAAATTTTCGACTATCTGTTTCTTTTAAATTGTTTAAAATATTTTTATATTCTTTAGAATTATATCGTTTATCAGACAAAATTTCTTGAATATAAGTTGGGTGAATTTTATTTTTTGCCGCATACCTATAGTATTTATTTGTCCCCCAATTATATTTTTTTTTTAATGGATTAAAATATCTTTTAATTAAATTATAAATATCACGATTTTTTTTTTTAAAATTAAAAATATATTTAAGAAGCTCCTCCGTCTTTGTATTCCCTGGACCCCTTCCCATGCCTAAAATGGTACTATCTAACCATTCAATGCCACAGCTTTTTGCTTTTAATGTATTTTTTAGTGCAAAATTTAAATTGTCATGAGCATGTATTCCAATTTGACCTTTCCAATATTTATTTATTAGTTTGTAGACTTTTTCAATATCCTTAGGTTTCATACATCCTAAACTGTCTGCAAAATATAAAATATCAAATTTTTTATTAGATAAAAACTTAGATACTTTTAAAATTTCTTTATCTTTTAATTCAGAAATTTGCATAATATTTATAAAAACTGTTACATTTTGATTTTTTAACCATTTAATAATTGGAATAATTTTGTAAACTTCTTGGATGTGGCAAGCAAGTCTTACAAAGGAAATTTTACTTTTTTTAAGATTAGGAAATATTTTTTGACAAGTTCTAACTAAGTTTAAATTTCCTTTTAAAAAATCTCCAGCATTAATCATTACACCAATTTTTAAAGATTGAGGAATTTTTAAGGTCTTTAAAAAATTTTCACTTGTAAATGCAGTTTCTCCCCTTAATTTATCTTTGTTTAAAAATCTAAAACCAAGTTCAACATACTTAACTTCAATTTTTGACATACACTTTAAATATGCACCTATTAGATGGTTATTAAATTTCCAGTTATTGTGGTAACCGCCATCTCTCAATGTGCAATCTAGATGATTTATATTATTATTCATATTTTTTATTAATATTTTAATTTAAATTTTTTATTATTTGATCAGTAAGGTTTGTGTTTTCAGAGTTTGGATGTTTAATAAAATTATTCATAAATAAATCATACTTTTTTGTGTTAACTTGTAATTCATAATTTTTAAGTTTAGCGGAATTTAAATTTATATGATCAATATTTAGCATCTCACTTCCAAGAATTCGAGCATTACTATGAACTCTGTAATCATCATAAGATTTTATAATTTCATCAGATGTTAAAAATATAATTGGTTTTTGGTATATCACTGCGTAAGATATAGCAGTAGTAGTATGTGCTAAAACACAGTCACAATATTTTACTAGATCTATAGTGTCTGAGTTTAAAAATTTTCTACCTTTAAAATAGTTTTGATAATTTGTAACATTTGCTCTTGGATGTGTTGCAATTATAATATCTTTTTCAAACGTTTGCTCTAAATATTTGAAAGCCCTTGCTAAAGCGGGAAAATATTTTTTTTCTGTGACTTGAGGTTTTTCTCCTCTGTAAAATTGAGCAGGGTGAAAAGGAAGATTCTGATCAATAAACACAATATAATTTTTAAAATTAAAATTATTACTTAAGTTATTTAGTGTATTTTCGTAATCAGAGCTATGAGTATAAATTCTTTTTTTTGCTAGTTTTGCGATTGGATCTTTTTCTCCTTCAACGCCTGAGATAAACATAAAATCATAAATTATACTTTGAAAAATTTTTTTTCTTATTCTGGTGTTTAATATCGCAAATACTTTTTTTATAAAAGCGAATGGATCTGTTAAAAGTCTTAAAAGTCTTAAAATTTTCTCTTTTTTTGTTCTTATAGTTTGGGACACTAAACCTAATTGAATGTATACCAGTTGAATTTTAGTGCTTTTTAGGAATTGCATAAACTTAAGAGTTTTTTTATTTTTTGACGAAATATAATCAATGGCATATGAGTACTCGATTTTATTTAATAATTTCTTAAAATCATCTAAATTTTCTACTTTTATAAAGTTGTTAAATTCAAAAATTTTTTGTTTTTTTAAATTTATATTGAAAACTTTTTTATTTAGATAAGATGATAAATCTATAACAGTGACGTCATAAAACTTATTTAATTTTTCAATTAAGTATCTATCGTAATCTCTTTTGGAAAATCCAGTATCTGTTAAAATCATTAGTTTTTTCACTTTATGAATTTTATTTTTTAAATATTGTATAAATTTGCTTTGTATTTCTTAATATTTTTTGATTTTTTTAGCCAATCAATTGTTTTCTTTAAACCTAAGATTAAGCCAGATTTTTTTGTATATTTTGGTTTCCAATTTAATAATTTTTTTGCCTTTAAATTTTTTGATTGCAGTTTGAGAACTTCACTATTTTTCGGTCTAATTCTTTTCTTGTCAGTAATTATTTGAATATTTCTATTTAATAAGTTTCCAATTGTGTGTGTCAAATTCTTAATTGAAATGTCAAAACCAGTGCCTAAATTAATTGTATGACCAAAATTTTTTTTATTTAATGCATTAATAAACCCATCTACAGTGTCCTCTATAAATGTAAGATCTCTGGTAGTATTAATATTGCCAAGTTTTATTTTATTTTTGCCTGATAAAATTTGAGTAATTATAGTCGGTATAATTGCTCTTGCAGATTGTCTTGGACCATATGTATTGAAAGGTCTCAATATAGTTACTGGTAAATTAAAAGATTTAAAAAAAGAAATAGCTAAATGATCAGCTGCAACTTTTGAAGATGCATAAGGTGATTGAGCTTGCAATGGATGGTTTTCATCAATCGGAGTATAAATTGGTGTCCCGTAAACTTCGCTTGTGGACGTATGAATTATTTTTTTTACATTACAGTCTTTAGATGCTTGTAGAACATTGAGTGTTCCAATTACATTGGTGTCAATATATGATTTTGGTGATTTGTATGAGTAAGGAATACCTATTAAAGCTGCTAAATGAATTACAGCATCGCAATTTCTTACACTATCTTTTACAGATTTTTCATCTCTAATATCTCCAGTAACAATATCAATTTTCTTTTTTATTTCATCATCTAAAGTATCTAACCAACCAAATGAATTAAATGAGTTATAAAGAACAAATGCTCTGACTTTATGTTTAAGTCTCACAAGTCTTTCGACTAGATGGGAACCTATGAATCCTTCTGCGCCGGTGACTAAAATTTTCATCAAAATTATTTACTATCTTTTTTTAAGCTTTCGTATTCAGCGCTTATTCTCTTCATGAAACTTATGGTAATTTTAGTTTTTTCTGCAAAACCCTTAGGGGTAAGATAATACATATACCTTAATTTATTTTGGTTTTTTTTAAAATTTTTAACTTTTATTAAACCTTTTTTTTTAAGAGCTCTTAAACAATAATTAATTTTACCAAGACTTAGGTTGAGATTCTTAGCTAAATCCCGCTGATTCTGATCGGGGCTTTCTTCAATCTTTTTTAAAATTTTCAAATGTTCAGGTTTAAAATCCATATTGTTCAATAATTGAACATATCATATAAGATCTATTTGTAAACCGTAATATATGTAAAAAAATGTAAATTGTTTCTTTTTTATTAGAGTCTTATTGAATTTAAATTCAAATTAGCTGCAATCTCTTTTCTTACAAAAAATTCTGGTATTTTTTTTTTTAAAATAATTAATTTTCTCAAGTCCGTTCCACTTAAAAATTTTTTTAATTCATTCTTGTGAGAACAAAAATCATCTTCGCCAGTAACCCTCTTACATTTCAAACAATAACCTGGTTCTTTTAGAGCTAAAATATTTATGCCAATTTTTTTTTGATATTTTTTACATATTCTTTGTGACTCATATTTTTTATAAAATTTACCAACACCTGCGTGATCTCTTCCTACATAAAAATGTGAGCATCCAAAATTTTTTCTTATTATGGCATGAAAAATTGCTTCTCTTGGACCTGCATATCTAGCAAAAGATTTAAATTGGCTTATAAGAATTTTATCACTTTTTTTTATTTTTTTTAAAGTCTTAAATGCTTTCACTATACAATTTGATTTAAAATCACCTTTTTTCAATTTCCCGGTCATAGGATGAATAAGTATATTGCCACATATTTTTTTTATCTTTTCGATAATCCATTCGTGAGTTTTATGAGGAATATTTCTAGTATGAAAGCTTCCAATTTTTTTTAATTTTTTATTTTTAAATAGCTCTTTCCAATATTTTGGGTAATTTTTTTCATCAAAATTTAAATTTTTAGACAGCTTTATATCTCCAGAAACAAAATACTCTTTTGTTGCTAAAAAATTTCTTACGCCCGGATGGCTTATTTTTTTAGTTTTGAAAAATTCTTTTAAAATACTTTTTTTTTCTAGTTTGAAACATTTACAATTAAAGAATAATCCAACATATTTTTTTTTATAAAAAATTTTAATTTTTTTTCTTTTCTCTAAAATTTTTTTTTGATTACTATCTATATCTAGGTAAATAGGCATCGGAAAAAATGAATTATTTTTTAATTTAAATTTTTTAATAACACTTAAAAAATTTTCTTTATCCATAAATTTTTTTACAGGATGGTAGCACCCTAATTTAAGATTTAAAATTTCTTGATAATGTAATAGATCTATATTGAATTTATGCACTAATTTATAAAATTTACCATTTTAAATTTAATGTAATTTTTTTCACTTTTTATTGATTTTAAATAATTTGAAAGATCTCTCATCGTTTGTAATATATTTTTTTCAAAATTATAATCTTGCCATCTCCAAATGAGTTTAGTGGGATTACTTCTGTTTAAAGATGAAAAATATTCTTTTAATTTTTTGTCAAAATTGAGAGAAATTTCACTTACTACCTCTCTGCCAAATTGAGTGCCAAGATAGTGTGTAGTACAAAAAAGGAAATTTTTTGCAGGAACCTTAAAGTTTATATATTGTTCTTCTGCTAATAAAAGAGGTCTAATTTTTTCAAAGTCCTCATCATAGTTTTTTAAATCTTCAAACTTTAATAATTTTCCTTCTAATATTTCATAATTATCATTAAAATTAATAATTGTTGAAATATCATGTACGTTATCAAAGGTATGATTATTAAATTTAATTTTTTCTATACCTGCACTTCTTTTTTTCAAAACTTTTTCAATTATTTGAATTATTTCCGAATTATCAACATCCTTTGGAACAGGCATCATATGAACATGTGCATGATCTAGACCACCTGCACAAGAGCACATCCCATGTTCAAATATAGTTGAATACTGTTTATAGTTTTTGTCTAATGAATCGTTTAGCACAGAAACGAGCCACTTATATTCAATAATCTCCTCGTCTGTTAATTGTGCAAAAGATCCATAAAAATTTTTTGTTATTATCAAATAATACCCAGGAGTAAAAGCTCCTAGACCTCCAACTACAAAAAAATTTTTGGTAGATGCTATTAAACGATTATCTAAACCACATTTAATAGGCATTACATTTTTCCTCTTATCAGCTCCCGCTTTAAATAAATTCCAAGCTAGTACATCTACAATTTCTGATTTTTTATTTTTTTGAGTTGCCATAAAATTAAAAATACGTTGATAATTTATTTGATGCCTTAGTTGAGTTGTTGATTACTGCTTTAACTATGGTTTCTCTTTTATTATTGTATCCAGAAGCATTAAAACTGACAATATAAATATTTGGATTTAAAGTCATCTGAAAGTTTTTATTTACTATAAAACCATATTTATTTACCTTTTTTTTTCCACAATCACTTAATGACTTGTACAGCTCATTAATTTTTATAAGGTTTTCAAATTTTTGTGGTCCCGTAACAGAAACTATTATATCTGATTTGAGTTTAATTATTTTTTTCTTTTTATTATTAATTAAAGTCTTAGTTAAAAAAATATTCCTTTGCTTTGAGACCTTCAAAATTTTACCCTTTATCATTCTAATTTTATTGTATGCGTCCAATTGATTTTTTGACTCAATAGTAAATGGATAAGTAAATCTGGTAATATTCCTTATCTTGTTATGATAGAAAGTGTTATATCTCTTTATGCCACTTGTGGAAAAATTTCTTAAAACTTTAGACATTATTTTATTTGATAAAATTTTTGTCCAAGCATCATAAATTTGAAAATTATTTATTTTAGCATTATTAAATTCTTTTATTATGTATTTGTTTAAATCTTTTCCACTAGTTATATTTTTGATTTGTTTTTTTGTAAAATATTTAAGTTTATAATTTTTACCATTTTTTGAAAAAGAGGCAGCATTAAGTGTTTCTGCTTTTTGAGAAGTAGAAATAATCTTAATTGGCATTTTTTTATTTAAAATGAGAAATTTTAACTCAGGTAAACATTCAAGAAATCCAGCTTTAGCACCAAGAAAATGAATTGTTATATTTCTTTTTTCTTTTAATTTTGTATTTATTAGCTTTGTTAATTTTAATGATCCACCCTCCTCATACAAATCTTGAATAAAATATTTGTCATTAACTTTGTCTGCAAATCTATTGTCTGGGCTAGGCAAACCTAATGAAATAAAAATTTTTTTTGATTGTAGCAAATTATCATAATTAAAAAAATTTTTAGCGAATTTAAATTTAGATATATCAAGTTTATAATTATAAAACTTTTTAGTAGGTATAATATTCATTTTTTTATTTTTTTTTTCTATCTTTAAAACCTCACCTTTTAAAAAAAATAATTTAATATTTTTTTTCTTTTTTCTAATTGCATCTATATACAATTTTTTTAGCCAAAAATTTAAAAATATTCTTGGATAGTAAATTTCACCTATTTCTTTAAAATTTTTTGACTTTAAAAATTTTTCCTGATTTAATTTGAGCCAATTTTTTATTGAATGATTTTTTTGTTTCTTAAGATATTTTAGTAATATTAACTTGTTATTATTTTTAATTGTCCATTTAACAAAAGGTTCTGGAGACAATCTACATGGATTATTAAAGAATCCATTACTTGATAGGTTTTCGCTATAAGGAATGCCTCCAGGTATGTTTTCTAAAGTTTTATCAATTATGGCAATATTTTTTGAAGTATAAAATTTTTTTTTATTAATTTTGTTTAGAAAATTAATGAACCCAATGCTGCCTCCAACTCCTCCACCAATAAATGCTAAATCAAAAGTCATTTTTATCAATTTAAAATTTTCTGTATAAGTTGGCCATTTTTAAATTTATAAATTTTATCACATTTCTTTAAAAGCTCTAATTTATGTGAAACTATTAAAATTGTATTTTTTCCCTTTAGGTTATAAATAGATTTAAATATTTTTTTTTCAATATCTTTATCCAATGAGCTGGTAGACTCATCAAAAATAAGAATGTTTGGTCTTTGGTAAATTGCTCTAGCAATTCCAACTCTTTGAACTTGACCTCCTGAAATTTTTTGACCTTTTTCTCCTAAAGTTTTTTTTAATCTAAAGCTTATGTTTTTGTACATTTTTTTTAAACCAGAGATCTGCAAAGCGTAGTTTAAATTAATTTTATTATAGAGCTTACTGTTAATGTTAAGAGATATATTTTTTTTTATATCTTCATCAATTAAATAAACATTTTGTGGAACATAACCAATATTTTTTCTCCACGATTTTATGTTTTTATGTATGTTTACATCATCGCAAAAAACATTGCCCGATACAGGTTTAAATAGTCCAGTTATAATATTCAGTAGTGTACTTTTACCTGATCCCGAATCTCCATAAATACCTATGCAATCGCCCTTTTTTAAGCTCAAATTTAAATTTTTAATTACTTTAGTTTTGTTTTTTTTAAATGAAAAATTTACGTTTTTTAGTTGAATATTTTTACTAAATTTAATTTCATATTTATTTTGTGACAAAGATTTAAGATTGATTTGTTTTATAGCTGACATCAAATCTGCATAAATATGATCTATAGAAGTTTTGTTAAATTTAATTTGTTGGCTGGCATTAATAATTCTAAAAGTTGATGGAGCAATACGAATCATGGAAAGTACAAATAAAGATATTAGTGGTAAAAATTCATTTAAATTTTGTTCTTTTAAACTAAAATACAACAAGGCAATTAAAATTCCAAAAATAAATAAAAATTCTATGATAAGTTTTGGCAATATAGCTATTACTGAAAATAATCTATTAGCCTTACCGTATGCCTGATTTGAATTATCAAATATTTTATATAAAGATTTAATTTTATCGTAAATTATAAAGTCTTTTATACCTTCAAATCCATTGATCAGGTGGCTAATTCTTTTTTCTGTATGAATGTGCACTTTTCTACCCAACGAAATATTTAATTTACTTGTGGAAATCATAAAAACTGATCCAGCAACTAAAAGTAAGAATAATGTCATGGCTGTAACTTTCCAGTCGTAATAAAGAAGCAATGATAGAAGTCCAAGTACAATTAATGTTTCAGTAAAAATAATAATAATACTTCTAAAAATATTACTTACTCCTCCTGCAGCTCCTTGGATATTACGATGTAACTTGGATGTATTGGTGTCCACATGAAAATAATAAGGTTTATTTAAATAGTAATTAAAAAGATAAGAGCTGATTTTGTAATCAATTTTGTAAACTATATCAGCTCTATACCATTCAAAAAATATTTGAAAAACAAATTTTACAAAAAATACAATAATCATTAAATAGATAAGCATTAAGGTCAAATAATTTTTGTTTTCAAATATTTGAGACTGAATAAAATCTAGTTGATCAAAATACTGAAACAAATCATCTATAATAGGAAATTTACTTACAATATTAGCGTCAATAATAATTCCCATTATGGGTATAATTGACGAAATACTTAATATTTCTAAAAAAGAAGAAAGAATTGAAAAAAAAATTAAAGAATAGAGATAAAAATTCATCTTTAAATTTTTAATAAGTAAAATTAATTTATTAATGACCATATTGTTATATTCGTTCAATCTGATTTTTTACTAAATCAAACTCTTTTATATATTTTTTATAATCTGATGTTTCACTAAATTTTTTGTTAGGGTACTTTACAAAATTAGTTGCAGACCAATTTTTAGGGTTTGAAGGATCCCTGAGTTTTTTATAATCGACTATATTTTTTTTTTTAAATTTAATTATTTTTTTCAATAATTCTTTATCTTTAGAAATAATTTTATAAGCTTCCTTTAAATGACTTTTATTTGTTGCAAGTATGTCATATTTAAATTCTTTTAAATACTTGTTCAATAAATCTTGCACTAGCGCTAGTTCCCAATTTTTAATTCTTTTTTTCCAATTTAAAGTTCTCTGTTTTGAAAATCCAAAAGTTTTTTTTTGATTATAATTTGAGATATTGACTTGGTAAATTTTATTTTTCAAAAGTAAGGGCCACAATTTTGTATCTAACATTCTGCTATGAAATTTAACATTTAAAAATTTACAAAATTTTTTTGAAGTTTTTATAGGATTGTTGTGAATATCTTCAAATTTAATATCTATAAATCGACTAGCTTTATATTTTTTTTTATTTTTTTTTAAATAATTTATTGAGTCAATCCAATCAAAAATTATGTTAAAATATTTTAAATTTTTTTCAAATGTTATTTCTTTAAAAGATGTTAGTACTGCTCTAGGATCTCTAATAATTTGGAATGCCTTAAAATTTTTATCAAGTTCTAAAAAAGTGCTAACATTTCGCCATTCGCTATTTGCATACTCGCCATAGTATTTTTTTTTTGTTATTTTTTTGAGAAAATCAATAATAGTAAGATAAATATCCAAATAAGTATTTAATTTAATAATTTTTTTAATCACGATCTTTGGGTTTAAATTAATTTTAAATCTGTATTTAAGTCTTAAGCACAACTCCAAAACTAAAAGTTTTTTATTACGAATGTTGATAGGATTATATTTATTAAATATAAATCTAAAAAAATGCAGCATATCCGTTGTCACTCCATAATCTTTTCGGACAGACAATAAGTTACAGACAAGACTGCCACCACTGCGTGCTGTACCAGTACCAAATAAAACAGTTCTATGCGAAGGCCTTTTTTTTAAATTTTTCATAGCTAACTTAGTCATTGCAAATATCATGCTTATTGACTATGTTCAATACTTGAACACGTAATGATCAAAATTAACAACAAATTCGGAATAGTTTTTTGGGTTACCGGACTAGCTGGGTCTGGTAAAACCACAATCGCAAAAAAATTAAAGTCAGGAATTCAAAAAAAATACGGAGCCACTATAGTGTTAAGTGGTGATGAAATACGAAACATTTTTAATCTTAAAGGATATTCCTATAATGATAGACTCCTAACAGTTAAAAAATACCAGTTACTAATTAAGAAATTATCTGATCAAAAAATTAACGTAATTTTTGCGGTTATAGGAATGATGAATGAAATAAGAAAAAAAAATAAAAAATTATTTAAAAATTATGTAGAAATCTTTATCAAACCAAATATTAAAAAATTAAAAAAAAAAGATAAAAAAAAACTTTATTCCAAAAAAAATAATGTCGTTGGTAAGGATATAAAACCGGAACTACCAAAAAATCCTAATATAATAGTGAATAATAATTTTACAACTTCTGTGGAAGAAATGACTGAAAGATTATTAAAAAAAATAATTAAGAAAATTAAAATTTAATTTTTTTATACTTAAGGCACAAAGCATTAATGCTTTTAATAACTTTATTTTGTTTTTTTATACTTAGATCGTGAAATAAAGGCAATGAAACCGTTTTTTTATAATATTCTTCCGCAACTGGAAAATCACCTAATTTATAATTAAATTTTTGTTTATAAAATTTCTGTAGATGAATTGGTATATAGTGTACTTGTAAATTTATATTGCTCTTTTTTAATTTTAAAAAAAATTGTTTTTTATTTATCTTAAGTTTATCAAAATTGATTTGTAGTGGGTATATGTGGTAAGAGTGCTCACAATATTTTTCCACAAAAGGACTCTTAAAAAAAAATTTATTCGTAAAACTTGAGTCATATTTTTTTGCAAGTTGTTTTCTTTTTTTTAAAAATTTTTTAATCTTTTTTAATTGAGATATTCCTAATGAAGCATGAATATCTGATAATCTATAGTTATAACCAAGAGCTACCATTTCATAATACCATTGACCATATTTTTTTATTAAATTACTATTTTTTAAGACACCGTGAGTTCTTAATATTTTAAATCTTTCGTAAAATTTTTTGTTATTTGTTAGTATTGCTCCTCCCTCACCTGTTGTTATAATTTTAACGGGATGAAAACTTTGAGTTACTATATCCGCGTATCTACATGCATATTTAATATTTTTTTTATATTTTGCTCCTAGTGCATGGCAATTGTCATTTATAGTAAAAAAATTATATTTTTTTGATAAAATTTTTATTTTTTCCCAATCACACACGTGTCCAGCATAATCAGTAATAATGACGGCTTTAATCTTTTTTTTTTTTTCTTTTAAGTTAATTATTTTTTTTTCTAGTTTATTTATATCAATACAATAATTATTTTTGTTAATATCAACAAAAATAGGTTTTGCATTTACATAAAGGGCTACATTAGGTGAAGCTAAAAAAGTAATTGGTGTTGTTATTACTAAATCATTTTTTTTTACATCTAAAGCCAGTAAAGCTAAATGCAAAGCTGCTGTTCCACTACTGACTGCGCTGGCATACTTTGCACCACAAAAATATTTTAATTTATCCTCAAATTGAATAGTTTTTGGACCTTGTGTTAAAAAATTACTTCTTAGTGTTGATATAACTGACTTGGTATCTTCACGATCTATAAAATGTCTTCCATAATTAATCATTATTTTAAAGTTGAGAAATTAGTTTTTTTAGTTCAATTTTTGTTAGAACCTTCATTGTATTATCACTTGAGTAACTAAAATCTTTTTTACAATAAATTATTTTTTTTATTTTATTAACTTTTAAAAATTTCTTTTCTGACCAAGGAGCAACTTTTGTATGCGGCCGGATTATGTAAAATTCTTTTGTAGAAAAAGTTAAAACTGAGTCTGATTTTGAGATTAATTCTTCATTGATTTTTTCTCCTGGTCTTAAACCAATTATTTTAGGTTTCTTTTTAAAGCCAATTGCTTCAATCAAATCTAAAATTTTATAGGTTGCTATCTTTGGTACAAAAAGCTCTCCTCCAATCATCATTTTAAGTGATAATAACGCGAAATTGAAACTTTGTTCCAGGGTTAATGAAAATCTAGTCATATTAGGATCTGTCAGCATAGGAGTTAGGTTTTTCATTTTTAAATTTAAAAAATGTGGAATGACTGAACCTCTACTTGCCATTACATTTCCATATCTCAAGACTGAAAATTTTGTTTTAAGTTTTCCTTTTATATTATTAGCGCTTATAAAAAGTTTATCAGAAACTAATTTGGTTGCCCCATAAAGATTTATGGGGGAGCAAGCTTTGTCAGTACTTAATGCAAGAACTTTATCAACATTATTTTTTAAGCTTGCTGAAATAACATTCTCTGCCCCAACAATATTGGTTTTGATTACCTCAGAAGGGTTATACTCAGCTGAGTCGACTTGTTTTAATGCTGCTGCATGAAAAACAATATCTACACCATAAAAAGCAAGATTTAATCTCTCTTTATCTCTCACGTCACCAATAAAAAATCTTATTAAAGTTTTTTTACTTAATTTTTCAAGGGATGGCTTGAGTTCGGATTGTTTAAGTTCATCTCTACTAAAAATTATCAATTTTTTAGGTTTGTATTTTTTCAGCAGCAATCTCGCAAATTTACTACCGAATGAACCTGTTCCTCCAGTAATTAATATAGTTTTATTATTTATCATTTTAAAAAAATTCTAATTTATTTTTTTTATTAAAGCGTATTCTTTTAATACAAGTGTTTCCAAATTTATCATTAGAAGCTACCCCAATACTTTTAACATCTTTGATTGGTAAAGTATCTTGATAAAAAGCATAGTGCCATGTATTTTTTTTTATATCAAAATCAAAATTATCATGAATAAACCTGCCTTTTTTAGTCTGTATAGCTAAAAAAGGTTGCGGTCCGAATGTTCTGCCTTTTGTTAAATTTACAGATATGTAAGGAATGTCATTTTTTTTATTAAAAAATTTTACATTAAAATTTATTTTATTTTTTTGTTTAGTCGTTTTCCATATAGTTTTTTGAAATCCTTCTAAAGTATTGACATAGTAATATTTAACATCTTTATATTTTTTAGATGTTTTTTTAATTAAATTTCTTAAATAATTTACTTCATATTCTAAATCTCTAAAATCGTGACTTGCAAAACCCACAAGCGCTGTTTCTCCTTTTTGAGCTTGTTTAAATGCTCTAGTTATCTCAAACTCATTAACACTTGCTATCCGATTTAATACGTTTAACGCACGACCAATATATCTTCTGCAATTCCCTTTAATCTGATAATCATCATGAGAAGGATTATAAACTTCCCATTTTTTTGTAGCTCTTCTCCAATCCCCGGATCTTCCTAGTTTAAAATCATTCGTGGAGTCTAAATCTTTTGTATTTTCATATGACATATTTGAAATATCAAAAGGTATCCATTGTTCTAAAAGTAAATTGCTATCTGGCCTTTCTGATTGAAATCCAGCTCTAAAACATGATGGAAAATTATTTCTTTCTATTATCTTTCTGCAAAGAATTTGGTGAAATTCTGGAGAATTTACATAAGACGTAGCGCATCTATGCGCTTCATTATATGTTGACATTGGATGGAAATGCCAAAATATTTTATCTTTAGAAATTTTATTTTTATTAAGAGTTTTTTGATATACATCAAATATTTTATGGTATCCTAATTCTCTCTTTCTTGGATTGGTTTTGTAGCCAACGTGATCTAAACAATGCCAACTAAAAACCCAAGGGTTTCCAGAAGAGTCTGTGTTTTGATTTCTGAACTTTTTATTAAAAATTCTTTTGTGCATTGATTTAATAGAAGACCAATTTTCATTATAATTTATTAAATGGCCGCTAAGCATTTTGGCTACTTCTTCTTCTTTCCCTCCAAGTTTTATTTTTTTTTGTTTTAATAAATTTAGAGTTTTTTTAGATTTATTCCTTATATCAAGATTAAAATTTTCTTTTACTCTATCAAATTTAGCGTTTAAACTTTCATAAAGTGGTCCCTCTGTATCGATTGCATGAACAAAATAAATTTTTTTTATTTTTTTAGTCATCTACACCATCTTTGTTGCATGTATGTCTCAAGTGCCATTTATTTCTAATTTTTTTCCAAATATGTGGAGATCTAAATTTATCAAAATGTTTTTTTAAATTAAATGGTGATATTTTTAAATATTCACAAATATCTTTTATATATACTTTCGGAAATTCTCCATCATATTTTTTTATTAATTTTTTTCCTTCTTCCAGAGAAAGGTGATCATTTCTAATCTCCTGACTTACATCATAAGTTGTTCTTCCAATTCCAAATTTAATAAACGTGGTGTAATAATGCAAATCGTCAATTTTATCATCTATGCTATTATATTTGCTATAGGTTCCTGATGTTCTAAAAGGTCTTGGGCGAAAACCACAGTTTTCAACAGAGTAATAAAAAGTTTCTTGTGGTGTCCACTTTAAATAATAACCTAAATAATGTACTTCAACTTTACTCTTTTCAAAATCAGAATGACTTGCAGGAAGAAAATAATCTAGCTTCTTTTTTGATACTTTATATTTATTTATCAATTCATTATATTGAACTCCTCCTAAGAAAATATTTTTAATATTTTTAAAAGTGAAATACGAACTGTCTCTGAGAGATGAATTATTGTCTGCTATACTATTTCCATGTTCTGCTTCGTTCTCTCCATAAAAAATTAATGGTATCTTTTTTTTAAGCGCTATTTTTACAGCAAAGTTTTTTTGACCTAAAATAAAAGTCTGAAATGGATGAAGTAAATTTTTAACACTTTGAATGGTTAATAACCTCATTAGGTTTTTATCCCATTTAGCGGTTATATTTATAAATTTTCCTGATTTTAACCAATTGAAAAAATTTTTTTTTCCATAGTCAGTATATAAAACTGGCGGCCAAGTAACAGTTAATGGATTCATTCCATATTTATATTTAAGTATATGTGAAGCATAACAGCTATCTTTGCCGCCACTACCCGGCACAATGCAGTCAAACTCACCATGCTTTCCTCTATGCCTCTCTAAAAGACTCAAAAGTTCTCTTTCTCGTTGTTGATAATCTATTTGTTTTTTTTTTCTAGAATATTTCCAAGCATCGCAAATTCCATTTTTATCAAAAAAAATTGTTTTTTTTTTACTTTTTATGGAGTGAGTAAATTCCTGCTCGGATGATGGTCTTTGATTAGACATAAGAGTTTTTTTACAAAAAATAATTTTTTGAGGTAACCCGTATAATGTTTTTAATTTTTTCATAAAAATTTTTTTATTTCATTTAAAAACTTTAAACCCTGTGAACCACTTTTTTCAGGATGAAACTGAGTTCCAATTATATTTGCTTTTTGTACTGAACTGCAAATCTGTTGCTTTCCATAATCAAAAAAACTAGTCGAAATTTTATCATCTTTTGGTTTACAAAAAAATGAGTGAATAAAGTAAAAAAATTTATAATCTATTTTACTCCAAACATATTTTTTTGTTGATCTAATTTCTTTCCAACCAACGTGAGGAAAATTTATGTTTTTTTCTTGCTTCAATCTTGTAACTTTTCCATTAATCAAGCCTAACCCTCTTGAAAATTTAAATTCACTACTTGAATTAAAAAGGAGTTGCATACCTAAACATATTCCTACTAATAATTTTTTTTTATTTACATGTTCATAAATAAGTTCATCAAAACCATTTTTTCTCAAAGTTTTTATTGCTTCATTAAAAGCTCCCACACCAGGTAGAAATAAAATATCTGCTTTACCTTTTTTATATACTTTTGGGTCGTCAATAATTTTAACTTTATATCCTACTTTTTTACAAGCTTCACTCAAACTAAAAACATTATTGCATTTTAAGTTAATTATATTAATTTGAATTTTACTCATATCTTAGATTTACCTTATTTTTTTTTAAATATAATTTTAAATCTTTAATAATATTATTATTTTTTCTAACTTTATTAAGATTTTTTAAAAAATCTAAATTGCCTATTTGTGTTTTAATTGCTTTTTTTTGATCTATGGATTGGTAATGGAACATGCTCGAAATAGCCACACCGCTAATATTAGTGTTTTTAATAACATTCAATACATCTTTGAAATCTCCAGCACCACCGTGGGAAATGACTGGAATTGTAACTTTTTTTGATATTTTTTTTGTAATTTCAATATCAAATCCTTTTTTTAATCCTTCTGCGTGCACACTTGTTAGAAAAATTTCACCTGCGCCAAGATCTTCAACAGTTTTTGCCCAAACTACTGGGTCCATGTTTATTATATCTCTTCCATTAGATTTGGTTAGTACATATTTATTCTTAATTTTTAAAGCTTCAATAATTATAGTAATATTTGATGTTCCAAATTTTTTTGCTGCATCTTTTATAAATTTTTTATTTTCTAAGCCCGCAGAATTAATACAAACTTTATCTGCCCCTCTAGCTAACACATTTTCAATATCATCAAGTGATCTTACCCCACCCCCAACACTTAATGGTATAAAAATATTTTTTGCTGTAAGTGAAATAAATTTTGCTAAATCATTTGTACCATAAAGCGTAGCTACATTATCTACGTATATAATTTCATCTGCACCCATTTCGTAATATCTTCTAGCAAAATCATAAGGTTCTCCAACTACTCTTAAACCCTCTAGGTTAATACCTTTAATTAAAAGTCCGTTTTTAATATCAAGCTTTGGTATTATTCGTATTAATTTTTTATTCATGATTACAAAAATTTTTGAGCTTCTTTAAAATCAACGTATGTATCAATATCAATGTTGTATTTTTTATGTTTTATTAGATATCCATAAGTATGCTTTCCAAATATTGATTTTTTATTTTTTAATTTATTTCTTCCAATTATATAAAAAGACCCAGATGGAGAAAAAATTTTGTTATTACTAAAATTAATAATTTTTTTTTTCTCTTTAAAATATTTTTTTTTAGTTTTGACTGATATTAAGGATGAATTAATAAAATTTTTTATTTTAAAAAACATTTTTAGAGAAAAATTTATATCTATTTTCTTCCTAAATGGAGTTGTAGGCTGCAATAGTAGAATTGCATCAAAATTACCATAAAGTTTTTCAGACCATTTTAAAGCATGTTTTAATACCGAAATAGTGCTTGATTTATCTTTACTTAAAATTTTAGGTC
>Ga0315315_10001725_pt1 | contig 20091 bp, 16 predicted proteins | sample M140m3416metaG_FD_203699 | JGI IMG/M metagenome (GOLD analysis project Ga0315315, IMG submission 203699) | Ammonia-oxidizing marine archaeal communities from Monterey Bay, California, United States - M1 40m 3416 | ecosystem: Environmental > Aquatic > Marine > Intertidal zone | place: USA...
CGAATCCCAAGCTCGATCACAAATAGCATGACTGGTCGGCTCATCACACTGCCCTCCAAAGGTCATCGTGCCCATGCAAATATCAGACACCACCAGACCACTCGCCCCCAAACGTCGCCTATCCATCGCCTGCATCTCTCTAATTGCGTAATAAAATCAGTTGTACATCAATCCTCAAGTAATGAGCATCGATCGGAAAACATCGACAGGCAAGCATCAACAAAAACACTCACTTCGACACGCTCACCTCGATGCCCTCACTTCGACACCCTCAATCTGCAGGCCAGAAACGCATTCCACTGGCACAGCTTCCACTGCAACTCTCTCGCCCTTATCCATCACTTCCGGCGCCATTCGCCGGCAAGCCATCGTGGATTCTCCCACTTCACCAATCATCCATCGTAATACTTCTCCAGTGGATATACTGGAACTGCCAATAGCAGCCACCATCCAGAGCCGAGCATAGCTGCCAGTGAATCTTGAATACTGTCTGCAGCAGAACACGACTTTTGGCAAACACAATGAGCCATGCGACATCACATGTCAAAGCCACACTGGGTAAAAATCTGTTTCTTCAAACGTGCTCGGTCCCAATCCACGCTAAACTGTAGACGCCCTCCTTTCTGAACCCTCCACTCTGCGTGTCATTTCCTGTGTCGTTCTTCCAGTCTCTTGTAGCGGTCGTTCCTTTAACGACTGTATTGCTCGGTTTCCTGTCCCCACTGCAGCCACAATCTATCAACGCGGCGGATGTGTCGTACCAGCATGGGCCGGATTCCAAGCTCAACGCGGCCAACCCACGTGGGACCGTGACTGAACACACGTTTTCAGGCAGCAGAATTTTTCCCGGAACCAAGCGACGCTACAGCCTGTATGTACCTGCGCAGTACCGCTCTGAGCGGCCTGCGGCATTGATGGTGTTTCAGGACGGCCACGCGTTTGTTGGCGCACGAGGTGACTTCCGGGTCCCAATCGTCTTTGACAACCTGATCGCAAGGGGTGCAATGCCGGTCACGATCGCCGTCATGATCGATCCAGGCCACAAAGGCGAATTACCTGACAAACGCGGTTGGAAACCGACGCCCGCGAACCGAAGTGTTGAATATGACAGTGTGAATGGTGACTATGCGAAATTTTTGCTGGAAGAGGTTTTGCCACCAATTGAGGCGAATTACCGGATTACCCAAAATCCCGAATTGAGAGCGATTTGCGGCAACAGCTCGGGTGGAATCTGCGCCTTTTCCGTTGCTTGGCATCGCCCCGACCAATTTCGCAAAGTACTCAGCCACATTGGCAGTTTCGTCGACCTGCGAGGTGGGCACAACTACCCTCCGATGATACGCAAGACAGACAAAAAACCACTTCGTGTTCTCCTGCAGGATGGTGAAAACGATTTGGACAACCGCTTTGGAAACTGGCCCTTGGCGAATCGCCAAATGGCACGGGCATTGTCATATCAGAAGTACGATTACAAACTGGTATTTGGCGAGGGAGAGCACAATGGAAAACATGCCGGCACCATCTTTCCGGAATCCCTACAGTGGTTGTGGAGAGGCTGGGAAGAAGCGAAGCCGTGAGTAAGTCGTCGAACAGATCCGCGTGACAGTTGTTTTACTCGTGTCCATTCTCACTTTGCCCGCGAGAACGGCGGCGACGACGAAAAAACGTGGCCAACACAACGCGATTTAATCAATAACGACTAGCCCACGCTTTGGCACCGATCTGATCCAAACCAACACTGCATTTATCTAACTCACCAAGCGACCCACAGCAGCTTCCCTTACCCATGTCCGACCCGTCCGAAAGCTCACTTGATATCCAGTTCTCGGTGCCATTTGTGCATCGTCTGCGAGTCACCGATGACGTGTCACGAGACGACCTCCCCGAGTTGCTGTCTGTCATTGAAGCTGGCGATGGGGAACGTGCCAAGGTGTTGCTGATTGCCGAGCGATCATTGGCCGAGCCCACCAGCCGAATTGCGGAACAGCTTGGACAGGCCAGTGGCATCGACTTGGTTCACACACCGGTTCTGGTTGACGGTGGGGAAGGCGTCAAAAATTCATCGAAGACGGTCGAGCTGATTCTGCAGCATATCAATCAGCGGAACCTGGATCGTCGTAGTTACATTGTCGCGATCGGCGGCGGCGCGATGCTGGACGCAGTTGGCTACGCAGCCGCTGTAGCCCACCGCGGCGTCCGACTGATTCGCCTGCCGACCACGACACTGGCACAGGCCGATTCAGGAGTTGGCGTCAAAAACGCAATCAATCAATTCGAAAAGAAGAATTGGATCGGTACCTTCGCCGTGCCATGGGCGGTGATCAACGACGCGAACCTGCTGCGCACGTTGCCCGATCGTGATTTCAGATGCGGATTCAGCGAAGCGGTCAAAGTCTCGCTGCTGAAAAGCAAAGAAGAATTCTCATGGCTGTGTGAGAACGCTGAAGCCATTCGGGAACGAGACGCCGTTGCGTCCAAGCGGGCGGTTCACCAGTCGTGCCTGCTGCACCTGAAACACATCACCCACGGAGGTGATCCGTTCGAAATGCTTGAAGCTCGCCCCTTGGACTTCGGCCACTGGTCGGCTCACCGACTGGAACCACTGACCGATTATCAGATCCGTCACGGCGAAGCCGTTGCCATTGGGGTCGCGATTGACACAATCTACTCGTCACTGAAGTTCGGTTTTCCCGAACAGGATATGCGAGCCGTCTGCGCATGCCTGACTCGCTTGGGCATCCAATTGTGGCACAAAGAATTAACACCCACCGAGCGTTTGATGCAGGGTTTGGAGGAGTTCAGGCAACACTTGGGGGGGCGTTTGACGATCACCATGCTCCGCGGAGTCGGTGATCCGATTGACGTCCACGAAATCGATCACGTCACCATGCGTCGCGCGATTGAGCGACTGCAGAAAATCCATGAAGAGCTCGTAACAAGCCACGAACCGAAAGTGGGAAGCGAGGGGTAAGCCCCGAGTGAACCCAGATGGCCCCGCACCGATGGCCCCGCACAGCCGACGCCGACACTGGCATGGGCATGCGGCCAACACTGGCACAATACAGCTGCGAAAGAGTCACCGCATCGAACGACTGCTGCCAGCCCAGGCGACTGATCACGAGCGCAAAACCGCGTTTTGAAACTGGCCCATCCGGGCATGAACCGCTGCTGGAATGACAGCGTTGGCTACTCGTCAGCGACGTTCACGTAGACCTTCAACGCATCCTTCTCTTCAACCAGCAGTCGCATCATCTCGGCAAAATTCTCAAGGCCATCGACTGGATTAGTCAGGATGCGTTCCAAGACTCCGGGATACATCATTTCGCCAAGTGCCAAGTCCTTGATCCCCATCTCAAAATGATGGCGATTTGCATTCACGCTGCCCAGCAACAACTTGTTTCCCAATACCCATTGCAGATTGATTTTGTCGGCAGGGACTTCACTTTTATTGTCACCACCAGTGATCCCGGTCCAGACAAGAACTCCATTGAGCCCCAGATGCTCCATCGCCTCGAAGGCAAGCCGACTGCTTCCGGTCGCGTCTACGATCAGGTCAGGCTTTCCTGTCTGTGCGACCAGGTCGTCCCACGAGGTTTCGCGTGTGCTGACATAAGTCGCCTCCAAGCCAGTCACAATCTCACTTTTCAGATTAGGAGCCTCACCCCTAGCGAGTGTGTAAACTTCGAGACCTCGCAGTTTCAACACAAGCGTGGTCAGCAGACCAATTTGGCCTGCTCCCAGTACATATGCGACCTGGGGCCTCCAAACCTTCATGCGCTGCTGTGCCTCGTAAGCTTGATGAACAGCCTTGGCGGCGCAACTCATTGGCTCCATCAGAACGTGAAGATGCTTCAAGCCTAGTGGCACTCGGACGATGTACTCTTCTTCATCGACAAAATACTCCGTCAAATACCCATGACGCAGATTGATCCCTCGCTCGTAGTACTCTTCCTCGCTGGTCATATCGTTCGTCCCGATCAGGTCATAAATCGACCCTCCAGGGCGACGAACTGTCGCAGTCACATAATCGCCAACTTTGACGCGTCTGACATTTTCCCCAACCGCCTCAACGACGCCGAACGACTCGTGCCCAATCACCAAATGCCCGTCACCATCGGGGGCATTCCCGTACAGCGCGTCATTGATTTCACGATCCGTCGCGTCGACGCCAACTTTCAGAACGCGTACAAGGACCCCCAAACCATCGGGAACCGAGTCCAGAGTTGGCTTGTCAATCTCTTCCAGATGAACACTATTTGGCGTGCCGGGCGTTACAGCAACTGCTTTCATTGGGAGACTCAGAGTGTCACTTGAGACGAAGGAAATGTAAAAAAACGTTCGGACGGCGGAAATCAGCCACGAGGCCAAACGAGCAATCCATGCTGGATCGTATCAGCCAAACGGTTGCTTTAGCAGTGGGGGAGGGCAAGCCTCAAATCCGGCAAAACTGCGTTCCGCAGGAAAGTCACGAACAGACTGCACCGGATCACGACTAGCGGGAAAATTATTTTTCACACCAGCAGTTGTCAAAAATCGCCGAGTCCGTAACATTACAGGGAATCATCGCCGAGAATCGGTGGCTGCCTACCCCACCGAGCCGAGAAAAACGGGCTGGGTGAGCTTGGGACGAGCAGCCCCCTCCAGAGGACTACTAAAGGGAACGTTGGAGTCAATAAGCAATAGCTCCAGGCAGCCTGCCGGTTACCCAAGGCGTAGAACGTCACGGTTGGCCGGTCACACAGTTACACGATGACACGGTTACACCACGACACAGTTACATAGCGTCATCGGCGGCTCAGCAGAACCGGCCTGAGACAGAACCGTCCTGAAACACAGTAACTTGGAAAGACAGCCGACCATAAGGACTCACGCCAGCGGTTCTAACGACCAACGGTCCAAAACGAAAATCACCTGACACGTCCGCCAAACGATAATCCAAAACCCTTTGACCTCAAAAGCCAACACAAACGAACTACGCTCGGTCGACCGAGAATTGCTGGCTGCAATGCGCGGCGGCGAGGTTTGGGGCGTGGGGGAACTCACCGAACTTCTGGGCGTGACTGCGACCGCCGTGCGGCAACGGATCGAAAGACTGTTGGAGATGGGTCTGATTGATCGCGAGAAGGTCGTTGCTGGCCGAGGGCGTCCGACGTTCCGTTATCGATTGACAGTCACCGGACACCGCGATGCGGGCGCAAATCCCGCCGACTTGGCCGACGCCATGTGGCGAGAGATCGTTGCGGTGGAAGATGAAACAGTCCGGAACAAGCTCGTATCGGCGGTGGCCGCTCGCCTGGGGCAACAGTTCGCGTTGCAGTGCGAGTCAGACCAGAGCGGAGACAGTTTCCAGGAAAGAATGCGAAAACTTTCCGAAGCCATGTCAGCAAGGCAAATGGTCACCGAAGTGACTACTGCCGGCGAGTTGCCTGTGCTGGATATTGGAATGTGTCCCTTCCCAACGCTTACCGATGCTTCAGACGATCGGGCCATGTGCCGGTTGGAGGAGCAGATGATTTCTGAAGCCCTTGGGCAACCCGTTCATTTGAGCAGTTGTCGCCTCGATGGTGATGATTGTTGTCAGTTTTCTGCGGTTACTATCACAGCGGATAGCACCGTCACGACTGAAACAGAAACCGGCTCACCACTCGCAAGCGAAGGCTAGTCCAGCTGAACGATTTTTCAATTGATACCGAAGACTGAAGCAACCACATAACGAAATGAACATCAGGCTGCCGCGTAAAAGCTGGGCTGCCAAACAACCGAGTCTGCCAGCAGCGTGTTCCTAACATTCAACACTGGCAACTTGGCAAAATTGCACGACGAGTTTGCTGCGAGTTGCAGCACTCATGGAAACAGACTCCTTTAACTATCTCAGATTTCGAATTAGCAAGATGACACACGTTCTTAAAATTGAAGACCTGCACGTTAACGTTGGTGAGAAGCCGATTTTGCGTGGAGTCAATCTGACGATCAATCACGGCGAGACCCATGCACTGATGGGGCCCAACGGGAGCGGCAAAAGCACGCTTGGGCTGGCGATCATGGGTCACCCCGGATACGAAGTCACCGGCGGCAAGATTTCGCTCGATGGAAAAGACGTACTGGCAATGGAGCCCGACGAGCGTGCTCGAGAAGGAATCTTCATGGCATTCCAGCGTCCGATGGCCATTCCGGGTGTAAAAATGGCTGATTTCCTGCGCCATGCCACCACCAACGTCCGAAGACCCGACCGCAAGGAAGGCGAGGAACTGATCCCGATGCGGGAGTTCCGAAAAGAGCTGAAAGACAAGATGTCCCACTTGAGAATGGACGTCGAATTCGCCCGCCGCTACGTCAACGACGGTTTTTCCGGTGGTGAGATGAAGCGGGCCGAAATCCTGCAACTCGCGATGCTCCAGCCAAAGTTTGCACTGCTCGACGAAACAGACAGTGGACTCGACGCAGACGCAGTACGACTGGCAAGCGAGTCGATCGCCGAAATCGGTCAGGGAAAAATGGGGCTCCTGATTATCACGCACCACGACAAACTGTTGGAACACAATCCACCAGAATTCACCCATGTCATGCTAGGTGGAAGACTGGTTGAGACAGGAGGCCGTGAACTGGCAGACGAACTGCACGAGCACGGATACGACCGCATACGCAACGCTTACCCGGACGCCGAGGCGGCAAACCAGGAAATGCTTGCCGAAGAAGCGGCTGTTTAGAAAGAAACTGGCAGCTGTAACACACGGGATCACGACAAAGAGAAACAGGAAATACTCATGGCAACTGACATCACTGAATCCGCCGAACTGGGTGAAATCAACAAGTACAACTTCCGCACCGAGACCACAGGGGTCTTCAAGGCGCAGAAGGGCATCAACGCTGATATCGTGAATCAGATTTCGGACATTAAAAATGAGCCGGACTGGATGCGTGAATTCCGACTCAAATCACTAGAGATTTTTGAGTCACGCCCCATGCCGAAATGGGGTGGCGATATCGACATCGACTTCCAGGACATCTTCTACTACCTGAAGCCAACAAACGGCCAAGGGCGAACGTGGGATGACGTCCCGCAGGAAATCAAGGACACATTCGATAAGCTTGGCATCCCAGAAGCTGAGAAGAAGTTCCTGTCGGGTGTGAAAGCACAATTCGAGAGTGAAGTGATTTACGGGTCACTTGAAGAAGACCTCGCGAAACAAGGGGTCATTTTCACAGATACCGACACCGCAGTGCGCGAACACCCGGAACTGCTGCGAGAGTACTTCGGAAAAATCATTCCACCAGAGGACAACAAATTTGCTGCTCTCAACAGCGCTGTCTGGTCAGGTGGTTCGTTCATCTATATTCCGAAGGGTGTTCACGTAGACTTCCCACTGCAAGCTTACTTCCGCATCAACGCGGAAAGCATGGGACAGTTTGAACGGACGCTGATCATCGTCGACGAAGGTGCAAGTATCCACTATGTCGAAGGCTGCACCGCACCGATGTATTCCACCGAAAGCCTGCACAGTGCGGTTGTCGAGGTAATCGTCAAGAAGAATGCACGCTGCCGTTACACGACGATCCAGAACTGGGCTAACAACATCTACAACCTCGTCACCAAAAGAGCTTATGCCTATGGTGACGCGACGATGGAATGGGTTGATGGCAACCTGGGCAGCAAATTGACCATGAAGTACCCAGCGGTACACATGATGGAACCAGGTGCCCGAGGCGAGATTTTATCGATCGCGTTCTCCAGTGCCGGACAACACCAGGACGCGGGTGCCAAGCTTGTCCATGCAGCTCCGAACACCACGGGGCAGATCATCAGCAAGAGTATCAGCAAGAACGGCGGACGCAGCAGTTACCGCGGTCTTGTGCGTGTTGAACCGGGTGCTCACAACAGCAAAAATAACGTTGTGTGCGATGCCCTCATTCTCGACCCGGAGAGTCGCAGCGACACCTATCCCTACATCGAAATCGCCGAACAAGATGTTCAAATCGGGCACGAGGCAAGTGTTTCGAGGATTGGTGAAGAACAGATGTTCTATCTTCTTAGTCGTGGACTCACTGAACAAGAGGCAAGCACCATGATCGTCAACGGATTTATCGAACCGTTGGTTAAGGAATTGCCGATGGAGTACGCAATTGAAATGAACCGATTGATTCAATTGCAGATGGAAGGTAGCGTCGGCTGAGCCTGAATGCCTGAACCAAATCGGGCACAGATCACCGCGCTCCTGCGACTCAATTCATTTACCTGACGCCCTGAACAGGGTGTCAGGGCCACGTTCCTCCCCAAAGTCTTGGCCTGCTGCTGAAATCAGCGGACGGCAGATTCCAAGCTTTACCAAGACGCCACTGCTACACCGCCGGTTTGGCGTAGACAACCAAGAAAAATGACACAAACAACTCTTACAACTTTTGACCAGGCCGGATTCGATGCGTTCATTGAATCACGTGATGAACCCGACTGGTTGTTGGCGATGCGACGGGAAGCATGGCAACATGGCTCGGCAATGCAATGGCCCGAACGCCGCCATGAAGAATGGATCCGCACTGACATCCGAGCGTTCCAAATTGGGAAATTCAGCGTACCCACCGGTCCCGATCAGGGTGAGTCAACGGTAGCGGACCGCGAACAAGTACACCAATTGCTGCAAGACGTCGAGCTTGCAGGACGCATCGAAACCGTAGATAGCAAAGTAGTCGGGGAGAACCTTGACGAGTCTGCAGCCGAGCGTGGCATTGTGTTCGGAAGCCTCTCGCGTTTGTGCAAGACACACCCCGAACTGGTTCGACAGCACCTGTTCACTGCGTTCGACCCGGATGAAGACAAATTTGCAGCGTTGCACGCAGCGTTCTGGTCGGGCGGCCAAATCCTGTATGTTCCACGCGGTGTCGTGCTGGACCGTCCCGTGCACATCGGATCCATTTTGTCCGAGGGTGGTACCGACACAACTCACACACTGATCATTTTGGAAGATGGTGCGGAAGCGACCGTACTCCATGAGAGCAATGGTGCCTCACAGGGCGCTTCAGGACTTCACTTGGGGGCAGTCGAACTGATCCAAAAACCCGGCTCACACCTGCGGTATGTCAACCTACAGGAATGGGGTCACAAGACTTACAACTTTGCCCAGCAGAAGGCATCAGTGGACCGCGATGCCACGCTGCAGTGGACTCTGGCCGCAATGGGATCCATGTTGTCCAAGGTGAATCAGACAGTTGATCTCGTCGGCCCTGGAGCTAACAGTCAAGTGAACGGCGTGATGTTCACCGAGGCAAGGCAACACATTGCCTACCACACACTGCAGCATCACAAAGCACCGGAATGCCGAAGCGACTTCCTCTACAAAGCAGCCCAGCAAGATAAAAGCCGGACGGTTTGGCGGGGCATGATCAAGGTAGACAAGGACGCTCAAAAAACCGACGGCTACCAACGAAACGATAACTTGGTCCTCTCGAACACCTCGCGGGCAGATTCGATTCCCGGGCTCGAGATCGAAGCAGACGACGTGCGTTGCACGCACGGCAGCACGACAGCCAAAGTCGACGAGGAACAGATTTTCTACGCTCGCTGCCGAGGATTTACTCGCAAAGAAGCCACGCGAATGATTGTCAGCGGTTTCTTCCAGCAGATTTTCGATCGAATATCGATCGAAAGCGTTCGGGAGGCTCTCGCTGCGGCAATCGCTCGCCAAGTACGCGAGTACGAGTGATCCTCTATAATTAGGCAGAAGCACGGCGTCACTCGGCGGATCAGTGCCGTGCCTCATGCCAGATGAATATGCCAAGCAGGCCCACAGGCTGAAATTTCAATGCAGCTGTATTTTCGGTTACGCGACGCGATTCACTCCTCATCTATCAAACCCACACAAACTATTCACAGGACATCCGCATCATGGCACTCGCAGAAGACACTGTTCGCGAAGCATTGAAACAAGTCATTGACCCTGAACTCTACGTCAATATTGTTGACTTGGGGTTGATCTACGTGGTCAACATTGGCGAGGAAGACGCGGACGGCAAGCACGAGGTCAACATCGAAATGACGATGACAAGCCCCATGTGCCCTGCCGGCCCGCAACTAGTTGCCGGAACCAAAGGCGCAGCGGAGGGATTGGACGAAGTCGCCTCCTGCGAAGTCAAAGTAGTGATGGAGCCCGCATGGACGCCTGACCTAATGACCGACGACGCTCGTGATCACCTGGGCATTTTTTAGGGGTTAGGCACGCACCCCCTGCTTTTCTAACACCTTGCCTTCCGAAAGCCATGCGGCCTGAATGAGTTTTCAGGTCCGCTCGTCTTTTCAGCATTCCAACAGGGCCCCCTGTTTTCGGTATCATGGGAACCTCGTGGTCCTCGTATGCCCGGTGCCTTCCGTTCGGAGACAAACAACATGCGAATTTTTGTCGGAGAGTACGTCACCGGCGGTGGACTTGCGGAACAAGCGATCGACGAAATCCCATCAAGCCTGCGGCTTGAGGGTGCAGCGATGCTGCAGTCGATCGTCTCTGACCTTGCCGAGGTCGCTGAAACAGTGGTTCCACTTGACCCTCGTTTTGCAAACGCGTTTTCAAGCAATACCACAGACACGGTCGACATCGACCGCGATCAGTCGCTGTGGGGGCAATGGGTCACGGCTGCACAAACGTGCGACGCCGCTTTGCTTGTCGCTCCTGAAAGCGATGGGATTCTTGCCAAAGCAGTTGCCATGTTACGAGCCAGCGGAATCGATGTGATCGCGGGCAGCGGTGATTTCCTACGAACTGCCAGCGATAAGCACCTGACCGCAAAAATTCTGCACACCGCGGGCGTGTCTCACCCACCGTACATGACGCTGACAGATCGTCGCATGGAACAGGAACTGCAACGCTTCGACAAATTTGTCGTTAAACCACGTGACGGATGCGGAACTCAGGAAATCAGGATTTATGATTCATTCGAAACAGCGTCAACCGACTTGACCGAGGACGGGATTCTGCAAGCGTGGATACCGGGGCGCGCCATTTCGATCGCCTTGATAGCTTCTGCGACTCAACACTCGTTCTTGCCAGCTGTTTCGCAGGACCTATCTGGTTCCCATTGTGCGTACGGTGGTGGAGCAGGCCCGCTGGATGATGATTCTCAACGGCGGGCAACGGCGTTGGCCTCTCGAGCGATTGTTGCCATGCCACCAACGGCGCGTGGCTTTGTTGGCCTCGATCTACTCCTGGGAGAACGTCCCAGCGAAGACTGCGTGATCGAGATAAATCCTCGCCTGACCACATCCTATGTGGGTCTGCGTCGGATGATCAACGGAAACCTGGCCGCACGGCTCTTTGACATGGAAACCGGCGCCGTCTCCTGCTGCACCGCGGCCAACTCGGTTCGCTGGACGCCCGATGGAGACGTATGGATCAACGACAATGTGGTCGAGAGTGCATGAAACCCAACATGCAAAAGCTAGTTCTTGGAATAGACATCGGAGGTGCTAACCTCAAGTATGCTAGCGCATGTGGGACTGCGGTGGCAAGTGAATTTGCCATGTGGCTGACGCCCGAGCAGCTTACACAAAGGTTGCTCGAAGACATCCAAAAGCACTTCACTGATCTTGGAAACAGGCCTGATGAATTGGCCGTTACCATGACGGGTGAACTCGCGGACTGTTTTCTCGACCGCAAAGTCGGTGTTGCGCACATCGTGAAACAGACCTGCGAGGCCGCTGAAACGCTTGCCATTCCAAGCGTACGATTTTATGGAGTCGACGGCCGTTTTCATCAAGCAAATGCTGCCTGTGAAAATCCAGACCTGATCGCAGCAGCCAATTGGCACGCACTCGCCAATTTCGTAGGTCGCGAAATTGCATCCGACGCGCTGTTGATCGACATCGGATCAACCACGACCGACATCATCCCGATCACGGGACAAAAAGTTGCCACCGACGCACTCACAGACTACGACCGCCTGTGTGATGGATCTCTTGTCTACATTGGCTGCAGACGAACGCCGGTCTGCGGTCTTGTCAGCAAGCTCGAATATCGAGGCATCTCCACACCAGTGATGAATGAATTATTTGCAACCATTGATGATGCCATGCTACTGCTCGAACATACCGAGGAAGACATCGATGACTGCAGCAGTGCTGATGGCAAACCAAGATCACAACCGCTCGCAGCAAATCGTCTTGCCAGAATGATCGGCCTCGATCGCAGAACCATTAACACCAGTGACGCTAAAATCTTAGCTCATCAAATCATTGCAGCAGCGATCAAGCAAATTGCCAATGCCATCAACCAACATGAACAACACAACGCGTGGGTGCTAAGCGGTCACGGTCAAGCCTTGCTCTCCATTCCTGATGGACAAGCCACGCTGAACTTGGCTGATCACCTCGGTACCGAAGTTGCACGATGCGCGCCTGCCTATGCAGTGGCGCGGCTCAAATCCACCGACAATCAGTGAGAGCTTGACGATGCGGCGGATCATCAAGATCGGTGGAAGCATGCTGCTGCGAGACAACCTCGCCACTGCAGTGAATGACTGGCTGGATGCTCACCCCGCCGACCAGACGATGACAATCATTGGCGGTGGCAAATTGATTGACGCGGTGCGAGAACTCGATCAACAACACAAAATGCCACCCCAACAAACGCACTGGATGTGTGTCGATTTATTGACAGCCACCGCCAGCTTTGCAGCAGACGTTTTTGGCTGGCCTTTGATCAAGACCGAGCAAGAATGGAAGGAAATGCTACAACAGGGCAAAGCCTTTCCCAGCTTGCGGATGCCTGCGTTACCCACCGTGATCACGCCCGCGGTGTTTTACAACAAAAGCACAAGCGTCCCCGACACGCGAATTCCTCATGACTGGCGAACCACCACTGACTCGATCGCGGCTTTACTGGCGATTCAGGTCGATGCGGACGAATTGGTCTTACTGAAATCGTGCCCGATTGACCCGCAAATGTCTCTCGTTCAGCTTGCTGAGGCTGGGATTGTCGACGAGGCCCTTCCGGGAGTTGCCAAGGAACTCCGAAGCATCCGGATTGAACAACTTGGCTGAGCGCCTGACCGCCGGCAAAACAAATGTTCAACCAAGCTCCCTGTCGCGTCTGATCCGCTGCTCAGTTCACACCCCGTCCGAGTCGTTTGCAACTCTGGTGGGAATGATGATCCACCATGCTAGCTCGCTGCTTGGAGTCAACGGATTCGTTACTCACTCACCGCTGGCTTTTGCTCTGGAGCCGGCTCCGTCTCCGCTGCTCGACGCCGTTTATCAAGTAGTCGAGCCCGAAGTCGATTTCCATGCTCCTGCGGATCACCGTCAGTTTTGTAAAGCTGAATCGCTTCGTCAATTTTCCCGCTCCGCTCCAGACTTCTGGCCAGGTTGTAGCGTGCCGCAGCCACCCAAGGTGACAATACATCGCCCGTCAATTCGCGACGCGAGATCAAATCTGAATCCAGAACACGTTTCGAAAACCAGGTTTGAGCGGTCTCATACCTCTCATCATCATATTGAATCAAGCTGACCCAGTAGGTAGCAGCGTTCTTGCCCATTCGCATCAAGTCTTGGGCGTAACGTAGCTGCATCTCGTACTGCTTCTGATCCATCCCCAGCTCGCGACGAACTCCGTATGCCTTTTGCAAGTTCACGTCGATACCGAGATCCTCAATTTCGAACTCAGGTGCACGCTGCTGCAGGTAAAGCACTCTCGCACCCTCAGCATCTTCCTCGTCATCTTTGTCAAACTGCCCATGCAGATGCCGCCAGCGAGCCAATGCTAATAGTTTTGCATTGTCGCTCATACCATCAAGGATGGCCCACGACGCTACCGACCAGAACGACAAAAGTGGATCACGCATTGCAGCTGCTTTCAATTCAGCAGCATAAACCTCGGCGAGCACAGGGACATCCCAAAGGCGTACTCCTGCGATTCCCGGCACAGCATCAATCTCGGCTGCCAAGGCATCAACATCAACGAACGTTTTCATCCGACGGTTGCCAGTCAAACCTGACTCAAGCTGCTTCATACGAAGACTTACCGCTTCGGGAGTCACGTTCAAAAGAGCAATCGATTGCTGCACATCAGATTTTGCCACCGGGTATTCGAAATAGGAAACGACGTTCAAGCGACGCAATACTGATGCATCAGACCGTGCCTCGCTCAGGGTTGCGATTCCAACTTGCCCCGGTCCCGGTACGTAACACCCGAGTTCGGGCTCAAACAAATAAACTTCTTTGCCGATCAGAACACCAACACTCCATGGCGTGAGCGTTCCATCCTGGTCAGACTGAGTCGCCAAAACAAACGCTGGTATATAAGCCTGTCGACACAATTGTGTAAATACGCCAGCACGCTGCTGTGAATCGCCGAGACCACGCCAAACGGTTTCGTAATCAGTTTGCCGGTATCCCGGACCTTGAAACTTCATGCCCAACGAAAACTCAGGAGTGGCCATTCCCCCAGGGAACGGCGGATGTGGCAGCAAACTTGTCTCAGGCAGCAGCGGTTCATATCCCACATTTCTGATCGTCCAGTCGAAAAGCCGAACCGCTGTCCTTAATTTCACTACCTCCTCTTCGGGAAGTTGAGCCTCGATTCCATTCAGCCAGTCTGTCAGCATTGGGTCTTCGCCTGACTCTCGGTCAACCCACTCAGAGATTTGACGGAACAGATAGCAATCCCTCAGGTAATCGGTGTCGGAACCGACGAACGATGCTTGCTCAGTCAATTCCCGAGCCTGCTCTTCGGGGATCACCTCACTAATCGTCTTAAGCAATGGTGTGGCTTTCTCACCATCGAATTCTTTGCCTTCGCCCCACCGATTCAGGTGATAGATCACCTCTCGTTGGGCTTCCTGCGGGTTCAATTCAATAAGCCTAGACAGCAGACTGTGAACTTCCCCAAGGTGATCAACAGTCGTGTCGGCTTGGATGCGAGCCTGCCGCTGCCGCTCAATCGCCCTTACTCTGGCAGTGTTATCACTACAACCAACTGCCACCATCACAGCGAAGGTGAGCCCCAGGAGCGATAGTGTTCGGGGTGGCATGACAAGTCCGCTTGCGTAAGTCGCTGGCTTCATGAATTTCCGCATCGTTCTAGTTTACTTCCAGGTCGACATGGCCAAGGTCAGTAGTCGACCGCAGACGAGACAAGCTCCGCCGCGGAAGAACGTAAGTGGCGTGTCTCCGATAGTGCTTTTTTTGGGGGAGGGTGGAGATCAACGCTCAGCCGAACAGTCAAGCTTCTGCGTTCAGTGACAGTGCAACCTCACGCAGCCTCAGTAGACGTGTAACCGTCGCTTCAAAGGCATTCAGCGGAATCATGTTCGGACCATCACTCGGTGACGTCTCCGGATCAGGGTGTGTCTCGAAAAAGAGTGCGTCGATACCGATTGCTACGGCTGCGCGGGCCAATGGTTCGACCATTTCCCGGTTTCCACCGGTCGCCCCCCCCAATCCTCCGGGCCGCTGCACGCTGTGAGTGGCATCAAACACGACAGGGACGCCTAAATTCCGCATCAAGACTAGCGACTGCATGTCGTTCACTAGCCGTCCATAGCCAAAAAAAGTTCCCCGCTCACACAACATGACACCACCGTCGCCGCTGCCCTGCACCTTGGCAACGACATATTTCATATCCTCGGGCGACATGAACTGCCCCTTTTTGACATTCACAGGCTTCCCCGTCCCAGCTGCCGCCACCAGCAGATCCGTCTGGCGAGCCAAGAAAGCTGGAATCTGCAGCAGATCACAAACCTCAGCTACAGCTGCCGCCTGCTCTGGCAGATGCAGATCGGTGGTTGTGGGCAAGCCGGTCTTGCTACCGATCGCTTCCATCATTTTGAGCCCTTCCTCCAGCCCCGGCCCTCTCTCCGCATTCAAACTTGTTCGATTCGCTTTATCGAACGAGCCTTTGAAAACCACGTTAACATCAGATCGCTCGTTAAGTCGGGCCAGCGGCTCAGCAATCTCCAAACCAAGATCAACCGACTGCAATACACACGGCCCTGCGATCAACAACAGCGGTTGCCCCAGACCACATGAATAACGGCCAACAGTCACACTGTTCATAAAATGTCGCCAAGATTGGTTGGTGAATCAGATCAAGCGTCAGAATCCAAAGTTTCGACTAAGCGGACGCCGGCGGCAAGCCGTCTGCCATCAAGGCCCCACCCATCACGCTTTTAGCACCGAATCTATCACACTGCTCGCAGCTGATTCATCACTGCAACAACTGCCAGCCCATTGCCCGATGCGTTCCCAACGACGCAACCACGTGAACTCAAGTCTCAGTAATTCTCGGGTCAGTAATTCTCGGGTCAGTAATTCTCTGACCAATTTCAGATGAGTCCACCGCTACCCCCTAGCTTGACGAATCTTCCGCATCGGGAATCAGCAATGGCACAGCAGCAGGCAAAGTGGTGATTTCAAGTGGTAATTGGCCGCCAAAGTCGCCATCCAGCTGATACGCTACCGGCTTGCGTGCTTCGACTCGAATGCTCTTGCCGCGAAGCCGCGTCACATCCTCAGCATCTAGATGCCGCCCTGTCCAAATGCCTGCCACGTACCGCAGCCCGCTGGCAATGGACCCACGTTCGAAAACAATGACGTCCAGAAGACCGTCATCTCCCAAAGCATTCGGCTCGATCTCGAGCCCACCACCGTACTTGGGCAAATTAAAACTCATCACCCAGCAACACTTACCAACATCCCTGCCATCGACCACCAGGTTGAGCTTTGGAAATCGATACCTCAACAAGGCATTGAAGATAGGCACAAAGTAGCTGAAGCGATTGATATGCCCCTGACGTCGCTCGTGCATTTCACGAACCACTTCCGCATCAAATCCACATGTTGCCATGACTAGGAATGGTTTGCCATTGGCTAAACCCGCGTCCAGCTTGAATAGCTGCCCGTGGCGAATCGTCTTGAGCACTTCGGCAGCATCCGCCAACTGTCCGAAATGTCTGGCTAGCAGATTCTCGGTCCCCAGCGGCATCGGCAACACCATCACTTGGTCAGGCTCGGGGCAGCCCTCTGCCCGCAAAGCAGGATCACTTTCAGACAAACACAGATCGTTTTCATCGCTCTTTTGATCGCTCAAAAACAGGGTAGCGCAGGCCAAAGAAAGGGTTCCGTCACCCCCCGCAGCAACCACGAACGTCTGACCACCTCTTGGATTTCCTTCAGCCACCAACCGCCGAAGCTGATCAACTTGGTGAACAATCTGCACCTCAACCCCCAATTCACACAGCAAGGTCTCGAGGCGTGGAACCTGCTCCCGACCAACGCCGCTCCCTGCCTTAGGGCTGGTAAAGATCAATATTCGAGCCGTGTCTGGCTGCTTAAGACGGTCCATCGTTCGATTTCCCCGTTGATGAGATGCAACTGGCTTGGAGTATCGCTCGAGTTTCAACCCGTTTATTCCAAACAATACAACGCTCCACCCTAAGAGCCTTCTGGGGCCGCAAATATAACGAAATCTTCTATTTCGATCGCTGCGCCTCCATTATGACTCTGACATTTTAACGCTGCAGCAGCACTATTATGCACTCGATGTCAGGGAATCAGCCGCACGGCCCAAAATCGTATCCTAGGGTTCTTCAGAGGGTCGGAGCTGTTCTGACCTGAAATCCGTCTGATCGTTGCAATCGGTACGAATCGGCCTGCCCAACACGGCATCACCTGTTCGTCCGTTCCCCCCATCGTATCTGAGACTGCTGCTGTGAATCTTATTCGTCGCTACTGGGGCGCATGCCTTATCGTCATGATGGTCGTCGTTCACGCGGCGGTGATTGGGTACGTGCGAAGTCGAGTTTCCCGGCTCAGCAACCTCGACACCACAGTCGTCGCGATGGGCAGCTATCGATTTCAGCCAGTGAACGATCTATCGAAGGTTTATCACTTTAAGCTGCACGCTGTTGTTGATCCAACCAAGCTACGCCGGGGCGAAGAACGCCTTCACATGATGCGTTTGCAGATTCGCGAGACCGCGGAACAAACACTCCGTCAGGTCGACCCGACGTGGCTCGAAGATCCCACCCAGAATCAAATCCGTGATCGATTGATGAAGATTGTTCACAAGTATCTTGAAGAACCTCTGGTTCAACGCATGCTGATCACCGATTGGCTTGAACTGCCTGTTCAAAGTGTTGACCTGAAACTCGACACTCCCGTGCAGAAACTAGCGTTGCAATAGGCGGCCAGAAACAGCAGCCAATACACCCACCGTTGAGACAGCAAAAGCTGGCGTGCATCAATCAAGGCGGGACGCATGAAGCGCGCGATGGATCTGGCTGCATGAACGGTAGGCAATACCGATTTCAAGTTGACCTGAACATTACTTGCCTAACCTCAGACCAGCCTGCCCAGCAGAAGGCTGGTTTATTCTCACCAGCCCGCCCTGCCTGAATATGGTTTCCAAAATCTGGTTTCATGATCAGGGTTTCTAAGTTCTGCGCACCGATCTGCCTCGTTTCGCCGGCCTTACCGTGCTGACAGCCAAGCATCTTTCTGCCGATTCGTTGCCATAGGCAATGAATCGCTGTCCCGCCTCGACAGCAGGCTGCCGGAAAAAGTGCCACTGCGAGCGTGACGCGGGTGGCACGCACTCGTGAAACAGCAAACAACGTGAAACAAGGACGCACTAAAAACAGTGCCTTTTTCGTGTTTTTTGTTAAACCCGGCCCGTTTCACTCTCCAGCCATACAAATCCGACTTGTGGCAATCCAGCCTGCACTGGTAGTTACCAAGAACCGTAGACGGAGTTTCGACTCCACTAACCGGAATACAAGACTTTCGTGCTGTTGGTTTCAAGAGTATGCCGCAACCTTCACTGATCATATTTCAAAATTTCACCTCTGCCCTCTGGACAGAAGTGAGATCACGGGCACTGCCCCAGAACTTCTTTCTTTGCTGCCTGTTAGCGACCTTGCCTTTGAACGTTCACGGCCAAATGGGCGGAGCTGGCATGGGAGGAGGAGGCGGAGGTGCCGGTGCACCACCTGTAGAGGAAAAGCCAAAGTTCCGTGAGCACATCCACAACATCGAGGGACTACCAATCCATCGAGAAAAAGGTGATGCGATCGTCAAGAACGTCCGTGTGGTTGGTAACCGTGCCGTCGGCATTCACAAAATCACGTCAAAACTGCAAACACGAAAAAATCGTTTTTACGATTATGAAGTAGTGCTAGGAGATGTACGACGCCTCAATGACATGGGCTCGTTTGATCATGTCACCTTCAAAATCGATGAACAGGCTGATGGCGTCGATGTGACCTACATCGTTCACGAGCGCCCGATGATCACACGCGTTGTTTTCCATGGCAATCGGGCCATGGGCGAGCGAGAGGTTTCTGGCCGCTGCGGCATTTCCAAGGGTGACCCACTGAGCGAGTTCTCGATTGAATCCGCACGACGCCGACTGGTCGACTACTACCAAAGCGAAGGCTTCAATCAGGTCTCCATTACTACTGTCATCGGTATCGAAGGTGATCCAGGTGCGGTGGTGTACCGAATCAATGAGGGCCCTAAGGAACGAATCGCAAGCATTCACATTCATGGCTCAACCATCGTTAGTGAGGCACGCCTGAAAAAGATCATCAACAGTCGTGGCCCGATGGCGGGCATCCTGACTTACATCGGGAACGCGGTCGACATGCGAAAAATCGACCAGGACGTTGATGTCTTGGCGACCTACTATCACAACCTTGGATTTTTGACGGCCACCGTCGGACGACAAATCGAATACGACGACAGTGGAAAGTGGCTGACCGTCAACTTTGTAGTCAATGAGGGGCCCCGATTTAGAGTCAATGATGTTCAGATCCTTGGAAATCAATACATCACAGAAGAATCGTTACGGCAACGCATGAACCTGAAGCCAGGCGATATGTTCGACGGCACTTTAATGCGACGCGATATCGGGGAACTGGTCTATGGCTATGGCGAACTTGGTTACATCTACGCAGATGTTGAACCAAAAACTGTGATGCGAGACGAGTCGAATGTGGTCGATCTTGTTTACGAGATCACCGAGGGCGATCGCTGGAAAGTCGGTGAGATCCTGGTCAACATCGAAGGTGAGCCCGACCTCATGAAGGAAACCACCATGCTAAACCTTGTTGATC